>Ga0307937_1000034_pt1 | contig 92114 bp, 92 predicted proteins | sample OrgLakmetagenom3_FD_201814 | JGI IMG/M metagenome (GOLD analysis project Ga0307937, IMG submission 201814) | Saline water microbial communities from Organic Lake, Antarctica - #3 | ecosystem: Environmental > Aquatic > Non-marine Saline and Alkaline > Saline | place: Antarctica: Organic Lake...
CGTCGAGTTCATCCAAAATAGTATTAAGAGATTCATTTTTAGAGTCGGCCAATTCATAGAGCTTCTCTAGTTCAAAGGAGACTTTTTTACTTGGAAATCCATTTTTAGTTAAGTTCTTAATAATTTGCTCTTTAAAGCTCACAGATACCTCGTTTTCGTTAAATTGATCAACAGATTATAACGCATTTTAAGCTAAATTTCTGAATTTCTAGTCGTTTTCTTCCTTTACATGACCATTTAGATCTGGAATGTCGATTTAATTCAGAGACTCTTAATAAAAACCGATAGAGATGATGACTTATTACTGGAGGATTCATTGAAATACCTATTATTTATTATCTGCTTCACATTTCTTGCCTGTGGCCCGCAAAGTACTAGGTCAAAAAAGAAGTTTCTATCTGTTGATGAACTGATATCTACTGAGGGGAATCCAGAGAGTATTTCCAAAAACGAAATTGATGAAAAGTCTAAGATGTATAATTATGGAACAACTAGTTATCAAGTGATAGATGAACAAGTTCATGTGAAGTTTTTAAAGCCTGATGAAAGTGAAAAGTCGATTCAATTTTGGAGACATAAATTTAAAGATGATAAATTTGATATTACCGTTTATGAAGAAACAAAGCACACTAAGAACTTCAAACTTATCAATAAATCTAGAGGCATAACGCTTGTATTTAATGAAAGTGGAAGAGTGCTGAGAGTTGCAAAGGATTTGGAGGTAAAAAGTGAATAAACTATTACTTCTTATATCTGTAGTTGCAATTGTTGGATGTTCTAAAGACTATTCAAAACTTAGCTTTTTAGATCAGTATAAAGTTGAAAAAGTAAATAAACGAATACCAGCTAAAGTTGGGGAGACCAGTTGTTTTATTGATGAGTTTGGAATTGATAGAATTAAAAATGATATTAAAACTCTAGAAAAGTCTTACACTAAAAGAGTTGAAGTTCCAAAAGCCTACAAGTTTGCAAGCTTCAATGCTGCAGAAACACATTATATTAAAAGATTTAACGAATATATGTATTTTGGGGAAGAGTCTTTAAATTGTGACTCACTCCCATGTCTTCTAAATCTAGCTTACGGTGATAAAGACTCTGAAGAGGGATACCGAATCTATCATTGGTTTTTAACAATGGGCTCTGGTATCTCTACTTTAGACAAGATCCCAGGATACTCTAGAGATGAGAATAGAACGAGGCAAGATTATCTGTTTCCAAAAAAAGAATTAAAACTATTAAATATGGTTTCTAATATCGTTTCAGACGATTATAGAAATATCTTAGTTTCGACTCTTCATCGTTTTCCGAATGGAACTTCTCCAGGCTTAATGGTTGCCGGTCAGTTTAGCTATTCTTATGGTAATAATAAAAACCCCGGAACTATTTTCTTTACTGATCAAAGTGTTAGATTTGATAATCGATCGAACTTGATCGGTGGGCACTATATTCATACCGCAATTCACGAACTCTCTCATGCTCTAGACTTTACTAACGGAACGAAGAAAGCTTCTGAGCACTTTTCAGGTTATGAAGACTGGGTTCAACTATCGTGGAAGTGGGGAGAAGGTAAGGTTTCAATGTTCAGAACTGTAGATGGTATCAGAGAAGAATATGAAACGGTAGTAATGAAGTGGATTGTAGATGAAGAAAAATCTAAGAAAGAAGGATTTGTAGAAGGGTATCAGAGAACAAGTCATAAAGAAGACTTTGCAGATGCAAGTGCTCACTTTGTAATGAGCCCAGAAAGAATGAACAAAATATCTCCTAAAAAACTTAAAGTTATAAGTGAAAAATTTTATGAATCTAAAAGTTTTCTTACTCAATCAGAGCTTGAGACAGCAGAAGAGTTTTTAACTAACGATTTTGCTGAGATTTTTTGGTCGCAAATTAAAGAGTGCTCTCTTGATGAAGAATCTCAATATAAGGGAAGCTCTTTAACTTTCCCAACATCTGTAAGACTCCTTAAGAGTAGTCAACGAAAGTGTATTGAATCTAAAGTAACAGAACACTTCAGTAGTAAATTGCAACAACACCTCAAACAAAGGTATCTGGGATGCTCAGTTTATGAAAAAAATGAAAACTTAATACTTCAAGGTGCTGTTACTTCTGTGAGTCAGAACATTGAAAGTGCTATCAACCAAATTGGCGGATTAGATGAAATTAAAGCAAGTTGGAAGATCCTAAGAGAAAACTTGGCGAATAACTGTAGTCCAGTAACTATATATTTAAAAAATAGAAAAAGTAGTAAATCATTATATGAAAGAGAGCTCAAAGTATGTGCTCTCGATCAATTAAAAGCACTCGGCGAAAGCCACAGTGTTTTTGATGATGAAGTTGAAAGCTATGTACGGACTAATTCATTAGAAACTGCTAAAAAAGAGACACAAGATAAGTTCGTCTTAATGACTAAAGGGCTAGAATCAACGTTTAGTGATCGTACCCATAATGATATTATTAGCTGTCGTGCTTATAAAGATGAAGCACTTCAACTGACAACTCCTATCGATGGAGGAACTGTATACGTTCAAGCCTCGATACTAAATTGCATAAATAATAATTTTTCTCAAAACTATGATGAAACAATCCAACTTTATCTCCAAGATAAATATGATATATCGTCACTTGGTTTAGAGTATATAACAGAGCTTTATCTGCAGCAGTATATTAGTGCTACAAACCTCTCGATTGTTAAAATAGCTAAGCAAGAAGAGACCCAATATATTAAATATATACTTGAAAACTCTAATTCTTTATTCAGCAGTGAAATAAATAATGAAAAAGTGCTAATCAAATACTTTAGAGAGAAAACACTAGAAGTTTTAAAAAGCATGCTTCAAAATGCTCTTGTGCCTATTTATGAAAAAAGAGGTGGGTATCCAATAACTATTTCTTCAAATGAATTATCAAATGAGTTGATTAAACTTCTTGAAAAAGAAGTTTCAAAAAATGCGAACACTAAGGCAAAAGTTGAAATTCAAGAAGTTAATAAGTATGTTGAAAGAGAAGTTCGTAGCATTCTTTTAAGAGATCTCAGTCAGTTCAACTGGCTTGATGATACGATTGAATTTTCTAGTATTTGTAATAAAAATATAACTCGTGTTGTAAGTGAAATGACTTATGATTCAGAAATTAAGTTTTATTCTCAAGAGAAAATAAAGTCAGATCTTATTACTCGAGCTTGTGAGCAGATAAAGTTTAGAAGAGACGCTGATATAGTGAGGTTTGATAAAAATTACGAATCTTTACAAATGAACTTTATTAATGAAAACATTCACAATAACTGGGAGTGGAAGTTTGTAGAATCCGGTAATTCTCTGGAAAGTGAGTGCTTTAAAAAAATAAATAGTTCTACTTCAAGTTTTGATCAATCAATCTTTGTGGATGCTAATACTTTAAAGACTAAAAGAGATAAAGCTCTATGTTCTAAAGTTAAAGACAGCTGGGAGGGAGAGAAGTTACTAGTTTCGCAATCATTAACTTGTGAGTGTGCAGTAGATGGACCCGCTGGTAACTTAACTGCTAAGAACTGGAACTTATATGTTGAAGGTTTTACTCTTTATGCTGCTTCTAATGTTGACTCACTACTTAAAGCTGCTTTAAACGATGCAATTGAGAGTTGTAAGTCAAAATATCCAAGACCAAGATATTCAATTATGAAGATGAAAAGAAAGAAATGTTTAATGGACATAGATGAACAAACTATTTCAGCTAAGATAGATGGGTTTGAAAAGCTCAAGCAAAAAATTGCGAAAGAGCTGATCCTTAAACTTTCTAGCGAAATAGAAGATTATTTAAAATAAAATAATGTCTCCCTTACTTAAGAAGGGAGATTATTTCATTTGCGAGTCTTTTTCTATTTAAAGGTTTTCTTCCTACTTCACAGATAGATTTACTATCATCTAATCTCGTCAATATTTCAAAAAACTTTGTTGCTGTGATTGATTTATTTTGTTGATTTGCCTTTTTTACAACATAGCTAAAAAATCTAATACTACTTTTAAATCTCCAGCTCATAAGATTGGTTTGAGATAGCTCATTTCTTAATAGCAATAAGTCTGCTATGGGATATGTTTCATCAACTTCAATTTCTAAGAGACAGTTAGCTAGACTTTTCTTAGCCGACTCTAATACTGTTAAATTTCGTGTATCCTGCTCTTCTTCAATAGCGACAAGAAATTTCATAATATCTTTTTCAATTTGCTTGGCTTCACTTCTAGATACACCTTCAGTTCGTGCAACACTTTTACATTCTTTATATTGTTTATTAGCTTTTTGTGAATTTAAGATAGCATCCATGTACATTGGAATATATTGAGCTAGATCATTTGCTTGATTACTCTTAATAATCTTATTCAATTCAAGTGCATTATTAATATCATAGTATTGTCTGGCAATTGGGTATCTAACTCTTGGGGCCATTTTCTTTTTATTTGCTTGTTCACTTTCTTCCAGATAGGTGTATCCTGTTTCTCCGGCCGTAGCTAAACCACCGATCAGAAAAACCGCTGACAAAGGAAATATAGTCGCACCGACGATTCCGAATGCACCTGCACCAAAGCCCACAATCTTGTTCGTCTTTCTAGCTTTCTGAAAGTAACTCTCTGAACATCCTTTTTCACTAAACATGTATTTAGGGAATGAAGCCTTTTGTTGAGCAAAAGCTGAGTGTGAGATCAAAGTCAAAAGAAGTCCGCTCATAATTGTTTTTTTCATAGTGATCCTGTGTTGAATTATAAATATACATTATATATAGAGCAATCTTGATGCCACTGAACTCACAAGATTACAGGACGTTAAAGTTTTATTTATGACCAATTCGTATTTATTGTCTAAATTTCAAACAGTGAATATTTTTTATGGTGTCTCTGTGCCGTGATGAATCGGTGCCACTTTGGTCCAAAAAGTCATTATGAATCCAACATTCTTCTTATATCGCCTGTTTTTTTTGGCATGCTTAATGCAACTATCTTGAACATAACGAAATAGCTAAAAGGATTTGGCATTTTTAGGGTCTAATTACCTTGGGGGTATCAATGAAACGACTTATTAGCGCAGCAACAATTACTTTGACAACAACTCTTCTTCTAGCTTCTGTCAGTGCTAAGGCAAATATCTCTTGCCAACCAATGGTCGATGAAATGAATGCACAAAGTGATGTGGTTGCAAACTTTTCAAGTGAACTTGTAAAACTTGAATCAAAGCTTCAAAGAGTTGAAAATAAGCTTGCTGATAAGAGAAGTCTCATTTCATCTATCACTTTAGATATCCAAAATGAAAAACAATTAATATCTCAAAAAGAAAATGATAAAGCTTCAATGATTCAATCGATTGCATCTATAGCAAATGAAAAGTCAGATCTTGCTCATGAAAACCAAGGCCTTTCTCAATTAATGAATCAACTGAGTGTTCAAATTCAAAGTCTTCCACCTCGCAGCAATGCAATTCGTGAAGTACTTCGAGAGAGAAAGCGTACCGAAAAGATGATAGAGGCAAATCAGAGTAAAATAGCGTTTCTTGATCAACAGATAGCTCCTGCTACTTCATCAATAAATAGTATTGAACGATCGATAATGTCTTCTCAAAGCAAGGTACAAGTACTTATGTCTAAGAGAAACCAGCTTAAGAATATTCAACCAACTCTTGCAATGTTACAAAGCCAGAAAGAAAATGTAGAGATTCAACTTCTTCAATCTGATTCTTTACAGCAGTCAAACCTTATGCAATTAGAAGTTGTCTCTGAGAAAGTTTTAATGTGTAAAACATATAAAGTGAAGTACGCACTTGCTCTTTCTATCTCTAAGGAAATCTATGAGGTTGGTTGTGCTAACTATGTACCAAGACCTTTAAATGGTTTTTATAAAAAACAAGCTCAAGCTGAAGCGCTTCAAGAGATTTGTGGAACTAATTCATACTAAACAATTACTTAACTCCCATAGTAAAAAGCCCTCAAATAATATGAGGGCTTTTTTTTTTACAAAAAGACTCGTACAATCATTAAATGAAAAAAAATCTCGAAAAATTGACTCCCACCCAATACGCCGTTACTCAAGAAAATGCTACCGAGCCACCTTTTCAAAATGAGTATTGGGATAATAATGAAGCCGGAATTTACGTCGATATAGTCTCAGGAGAGCCTTTATTTAGCTCCCTGAATAAGTTTGACAGCGGTTGTGGTTGGCCTTCATTCGATAGGCCTCTTAAACGTAATAATGTAACGGAGCATGAGGATTTCGATATTGGTTATAAAAGGATCGAAGTAAGATCAAAAAATGCAGATGGCCATCTTGGACATGTCTTTGACGATGGTCCAACAACTACAGGTCTTCGCTATTGTATAAATTCGGCCAGCGTTCAATTTATCCCAGTCGATAAGCTCAAAGATAGTGGCTATGAAGAGTTCATTGCTTTATTTGAGTAAAGTTGACAGTTATTTAAATCCTTTGAAAATTCAAACGTTTAAATAACTACACATTTATTATGGGTTTATGCTTTGACATTTTTCCTCGTTCAAAAGATCATTTTTATTCAATTTTAATAATTTAATATTTTAGTTAAATGACACGGAGGAATGATGGCTAAGAAAAAATCAAAAGAAATGTTACTTGTAGGTTCAAAAACTAAAGAAGCACTAAAAGGTTCTGGTAAGAAAACTTTTAATGTTTCAAGTGATGCTTTAGAAGCTTTAAATGAACAAGTTTACTGGTTAGTAGAACAAGCACAAAAAAGATGTGAAGCTAACGGTAGAAAAACAATTAGACCTTACGATATTTTAGCGTAATAAACTAAACCACCTCTTCTATCTAGGGGTGGTTTTATAAAATACTTACTAGTTTGTAAGCAATTCTAAGCCCAGCTAAAAACAACACAACTTTAAATAAAAATTTAAACTTTTTTGAATCAACTTCTTTAAGAAGCTTCACCCCAACTTTTGTTCCAAGAACTACACCTATACTCATTATAATAATCAGCCAGGTATAATCAAAATAATTAAAGCTTAAAAATAAAAATGCTGGAATTTTAGTGAAGTGTGCACTCAATTGCATAGCAGATTTTGTGCTTACAATTTCTTCTTTGGTAAAATCATCCCTTATGAAAAAGACGGCTAATAGAGGACCAACTGCACCGACAAGAATGGCCAACGTCCCTGTGACAAATCCTACTATACACCACCACTTTGGTGGAAGCTTTATCTCTGGCAGTTTCTTGGGCTTAAACACAGAATAGGTTATAATTATGAGTAGAGCGATATAGATGTGAACGTCAGTAACAACACCTCTTAAAAGATAAATACTTAATACGACTCCAAGTGGAAGTCCTAGTAAAAACCATAAAAAAAAGCTTTTTTTAACATGCTTAATTAAGTAGCTGACACGAGATGCATTACTAACAAGTTGAACGAATCCATGTAGAGGGATTATAATCGTTGGAGAGAGAAAGAAAGTCATAACAGATAGAAGAAGAATCCCACCTCCCATTCCAAGGACACCAGAGATAATTGCTGTTAAAAATGAAGCTAAGCCTAAAACAATAAACAAAATAGCGTCTCCTTAGAAGAATTAGGCCATTATTGGTGTAAATTTTATCATATATGCCTGTAATTATATCAAATTCGACGCATTATGATAAGAACTTTCACTATGGATATAACTACCTCACCGGCGACAAAATCGCTAAATCATTTCTCAGCCGGCTCACTTAGTGAATTTCAGTTCGCTTCTGCAGAAGTTTCAGATACGGCTGAAATTATTGGACTATATAACGTTAGTTATGAAGGTCAGTACCCAGAATTAGTTTTCACTAATTATCAGTTATTAAAAAATGAGATTCTAAGAAGAAATAAAAAACTCTTTGTCGCTAGGGATATGGATCATAATGTTGTTGCATGTATAAGCTTCCTTTACGATCCTTACAATAGGATTGCCAAAGCTGGATCTGCAGTTGTTGGAAAAGAAGCACAAGGAAAAAATCTCACCAGAAGTTTAATCGAATTTGGTGTTGATGATATTCAGTCGACAACAAAAGGCATAGCACTTTTATATATAACAACCAGAACTGTTCACAGAATTGCTCAGCATCTAACAGATAATATGGGCTTTAAAAAATTAGGTATTTTTCCTAATGCACATAAAACAAAAGACTATGAAACTCACGTTCTTGGTGGTCTATACTTTGAAGGCGCTCAAGACCATCGCTTTTCAGACTTTAAGCAACATCCAAGAGTAATGCCTATATATAATATTGCAAAAGAAGAATGTGATCTTCCAGACATGGAGATTGCGACTGACCTTCAACTCAAAGAATTCTATGATGAACCACCAGTTCTCGAATTTATTCACGCTACTGAGTTTGTGAAGTCTAGCTATAATAATGCGAAAAAGAACAAAGAAATAGAACTTGGTTTTTATCCCTTTCATGAACCATCAACTCTGATTACTTCTCCAGATGGTAGCATTCAAGTTTTTGCTAATATTAATAAAATTGATAATCAATGTGTCATTATTGGATTCAAAATAGACCGTAAAGTCTCATTTACTTCTTTATTTTTAAAAGTAAGCAGTATGCTCAGAGACCTAGGTGTAAGATACATTGAGATGATTGCTAGGGCAAACCGTCTAAATATTGTAGATAAAATTATCCAAGCTAAATTTATTCCATGTGGCTATGTTCCATCGTTTCAACTGGATATGGATAAGCGCTATGATTATGTGGTCTTTAGTAAATCATTTGAAATCCTAGAATTTAATAATATCGAACTCACTGGGGTAAGTAATCTATATCTCAAAGAGTATATTAAAACTTGGTCTGAGATATCTTTAAGTAAATTCTTATCTGTGAGTATCTAAGTGAAATACACAGATCATTTATTAAGTTCTAATCCTTTTGATTTCACCACTGTTTCAGAGAATCTTTTTGTTAAAAGTTTTCAGGAAATGGCTCTCCATCACTATAATCATAACTCTTACTTTAAGTTTATCTGGGATAATAAGAAGATTCATCCTAAGGATATTCTAAGCGAGAAAGATTTAGAACGAGTTCCTATGATTCTTGTGAATCAATTTAAAGAACACGATTTTAAAAGTAGTGAGAATATTGTGCTTACTCTTGGTAGCTCAGGTACTAGTGGCCAAAGAAGCGTTCAACACTTAGATCAATACTCACTTGATAATGTAAAGAAACTTGCTTTTAAAATTCATGATCAACTGGGAATGGTTGATAAACAAAAATATAACTACCTTTGTTTCACTTATGATCCTGAGGTTGCAAATGATTTAGGAACAGCTTTTACAGATGAGCTACTAACGAGCTTTACACAAGTGAACGAAATTTACTATACATTCCAGTTTGATAAGCAAATTGATGATTTCAAAATGAATGTTAAAGAGGTGGTAGAGACATTAAAGCGTTTCGAATTATCACCATATCCCACGCGAATTTTAGGGTTTCCAGCTTTTTTGAATGAAATTGTGGATGAATTTGATCTTAAGCTAAATCTTGGTGACGATTCTTGGATTCAAACTGGCGGAGGATGGAAGTCTAAGGCTGATGAAGAAATCCCCAAAGATGAGTTTCGCATTAAAATGAGCAAGGCCCTAGGTCTTCCAAAAGAAAATATTAGAGACTTATTTGGAATGGTTGAGCACGGGATTCCATATGTAGATTGCTCAGAAGGTAAGCTTAGAATTCCAAACTATTCACGAGTATTTATTAGAGACCCTAAAACGCTTGAAATCCTTCCTCACGGTGAAATAGGGCTGATTCAGTTTCTTTGCAGCTATAATAGCTCTTACCCTGCAATGAGTATTCTTACTACTGATTGGGGATGTGTGCACCTCGAAGGTGACAGTACTTCATCATTATCTCTCGAAATTAAAGGTCGAGCAGGTGTGTCTAAAAATAAAGGCTGTGCTTTAAAGGCCCTTGAAGTTGCCAGAGGTTAAAATGTTTGTACAGGGAAAAGATAAAGATATTAAAACACTTATTGAGTTTGAATCGACTATTGAAAGTTCTATCGAACAATTTCAAAGCGTAGAGATTCCTTCTATAAATGAAATCATTGATTATTTATCACGTGTAGGAGAACTTTGGCACAAGGATGGAAAATATTATTCCGATGCTAAAATCTTGATACAATCAAGCAGTAGCTTTTCTTCTCAGATGATAGAGCAGACTCTTGATATTCTTCCATCGCTTCTGTGTAGGAAAGTTTTAAAAGATAGAATCGAATGCGAACTTGGATCAATTGAAGCTCTTGATTTTCCTGTAAGTTCTAAAAATTTAAAAAGAGAAATGTTTTCTACTGTTGGAGCTGTTCTTCACGTTACGGCCGGAAATGTATTTCTATCTGTAATTGACTCTCTTATTATGGGACTTTTAACAAAGAATCTTTCATTTATTAAACTCAGTTCCTCAAATTTAGAATTTCCAAAACTTTTTATCAAGTCACTTCTTGAGGTAGACTCAAATCATATCGTTTTAAATCAAATCGTTTTTCTCACTTGGAAAGGTGGAAGCGATGACATAGAAACGCTCTTTAAAAATAAAATGGATCTAATCATCGCATGGGGTGGTGAGGAGATGGTAAATTCTTATAAAAAAGATCTGCCAATAGACACCAAGCTCGTTGAATTTGGTCCTAAAATATCTTTTGGTATTTTAGACTCTGGCTATATTGATAATCACTCAGACGTATACGACGGAATTGCTCGTGATGTTTGTATGTGGGATCAATCTGCTTGTGCAAATATGCAAAATCTATTTGTTAGTGCCGATACTGATATCAAAAATCTTATTGAAAACCTATCTGTTGCATTTGATAATTTTTCATTAAGCCGAGGACGATTGACTAGTGACGAGAATGTTGAAGTTCTCAAAGAAATATCTCGAGCAGAATATGAACAATTTGAAACTGGTCATGGTTTTAAAGCCGGAGAGCAATACCTTATACGCTTCGACTCAAGTCCCATTTTATCTCCAAGTTCTTTAAACAGGACTTTAATTATAAGAAAATATAGCTCGATAAAAGAGTTATCTTCTATGCTTTCAAAGTTTAAATTTTATTTGCAAACATGTTCTTTAGGATTAAGTAGTGAAAATGCATATGCTTTGAAAACTCTCGCTTTTTCTGGCATCACTCGCTTTACAAAAGTTGGAGAGATGTTAAGTGGTGTTAATGGTGCTAGTCACGATGGTCATTATCCAATGGAGAACTTTATCAGACGAGTCTCTATAGAGTTTGAGGCAAGTATTCAAGAATTTGAAGATTATGATCACGCACATTTAAATAATAATGATTGCGTAATTTTTGCTTCCGGTGGAACCACGGGTAATCCTAAGTTTTCTAAATTTAAAAATAAAGAATTTGATCATATTGCTTCTTTGCTGGGAGATACTTTTAAGGCTAAAGGAATAGGAGAGAGCTCACTAGTGGCGAACCTTTTTGTTGCTGGTAACATGTGGTCGTCTTTTATTGTTATTTATAAAGCGTTAGAATTTTGTGAAGCTGGACAGCTACCAATTGGTGGAAATTCTTCCTCAGAGGATATTATTGGATATCTTGAAAAATTTAAACCAGATACAGTTTTTGGAATTCCTTCTTCTATGCATGAGTTAGCTGCAAGTTATGAAGGTGATAATATAGATTTTGTAAATTTCTTTTATGCCGGAGAGAACCTTCCTAAAGCGACAAAAGAGCTTCTTGAAGAAAAATTTAATGTACAAATTTTTTACTCTGCGGGTTATGCAAGTGTAGATATTGGTCTCATTGGTTATCAGGACGAGACCTGTGGAGCCGGAGAGCATATTCTTTTTGATGGAATCCATCTCGATATAATAGATGAGGAAGCAGTTATAACCTCCACCTTAAAATCAATTGACCCTGTGATCAGATATCACTCTGGGGATAGAGTTGAGAGAATTTCTGAGAAGAAGTTTAAACTTCTTGGTCGCAAAAACAAATTACTTTCAATATGGGGTGCCAGAATTACTGTGGAACAGATTGTTCAAGCCGCCTCTATAGTTGGAGTCGAAAATATTCAGATTCATGTTTATTATGGAAGTAGTAAGACTGATATTTTAGACATCTGGTCAGAGGAAGAAATCAATCAAGATGCTTTTACTAAAGCCTTGCTTGAACTCTGTAACGATCTTCGACAAACTGTTTCTAAAGAGTTTATAGCAAAGCATTTAGTGTTTAGTACTTCAACATTTTTAAGAAATACACGTACCGGAAAAACACCACTTCTTTTGGATAAAAGAGCCTAAGTAATTGTAAAAACATTATCTATTGCAGCTCGTAACGCTTTGTGTTATGATTAGGGGCTGCACGTTATCTCCATATGCTCTGTTATCCTTGGGGGAGGTTTATATGAATCGTCGTTATTCTTATAAACAATTTAGTTCACTCTGGTCTAAAGATCAGGGACAAAGAGAATCTGTTCCACTTTCTTATTCTAGTGAAAAAGCTTTTATTAAAAAAGCCATGGACGAAGTATGTCTCGATGCTGAGCTTGCAGAGAGGACAAGTGACTACACCTATATTCTTTGTAAAGGAATGAAGAGGCTCTTCTCGATTGGCGTAACAGCAAAAGATGTTGAGGCCCACAGAAATCTATTAAATAAAATATTATATTTAGGCAAAGACATACTAGAGGCTTCACAGAAGTTTTCAGAACTTTTCTATCTTGGAGTACTAATCGAGATGAAAATGGTTTCTAGATGGAGAGAAGTCGCTTTCTATAGTTTTCTTATCAGTGCGTTAAAAAGTATCATGAAGGAGAATCGTTTTATCTCTAAGGAAATGAAAATCAAACTTACCAAGCTATTTGCAAAAGACAATACAGATCTTTATCGATACTACTTTTCCTGAGTAAAACGCATCATTTCTTTATCTATTAAATTTTCTATTGCACAATATCCTCAGTTTTAAACTTAGGAGAAATTATTATGGGTAGATTTAAATCAGGTGTTTTAACAGGTAAAGAAGTTCTCGAAGTATACGATTATGCTAATAAAAATAATTTTGCCCTTCCGGCAGTAAATGTTGTTAATACAAGTTCTATAAATGGTGTTTTAGAGACTGCAAAAAAATTAAACTCACCAGTCATTGTTCAATTCTCAAATGGCGGTGCAAAGTTTTATGCCGGTGGCGGTGTAACAAATGAATCTGAGAAAGCCGCAATTGCAGGTGCCGTTTCAGGTGCAAAGCATGTTCATCAAATGGCAGAGCTCTATGAGGTTCCTGTTATCCTTCATACTGATCATGCGGCAAAAAAACTACTTCCATGGATTGATGGTCTTTTAGATGAAGGCGAAAAATTTTTCAAAGAAACTGGAAAACCACTTTTCTCTTCTCACATGCTAGATCTTTCAGAAGAAAGCCTTGAAGAGAATATTGAAACGTGTTCTAAATATTTAGAAAGAATGGCAAAGATTGACATGCATATTGAAATTGAGCTTGGTATCACTGGTGGAGAAGAAGACGGAGTAGATAATACAGATATCGACTCTTCTAAACTGTATACTCAACCCGAAGAAGTTTCTTATTCGTATGAAAAACTAAAAGAGATATCTCCCAATTTTACAATTGCAGCTTCATTTGGAAATGTTCATGGCGTTTATAAACCAGGAAACGTTAAGTTGACTCCAGTAATCTTAAAAAACTCGCAAGACTATATTGAAAAGAAGTTTAATCTTGATAAAAATCCCGTGCATTTTGTTTTTCATGGTGGATCTGGTTCAACGGCAGCTGAAATTAAAGAAGCTATCGAGTATGGTGTTATTAAAATGAATATCGATACAGATATGCAGTGGGCTTTTTGGGACGGTGTACGTGAGTATGAAGCCAAAAATCATGGTTACTTACAAACTCAAATTGGAAACCCAGACGGTGACGATATACCCAACAAAAAATATTACGATCCAAGAAAATGGCTTCGCGCTGGTGAAGATGCTTTTGTAGCTAGACTTACGAAGTCTTTTGAAGATCTTAACAATATTGGAACAAACAAATAGTAGGTATGTGGGTCATGGGATCTGTGAGAGAGAAGTCCCATGACCCAGAATATAACTAAAGAATAAAGACTTTAGTTACGTTCATTTTGTGTATTAAACACAAGGATGAGTTTTGTGGTTTTTAGATACTAGGACTCATCAACGATGGCCATATTACTTTGAATAAAGAGTAATACTTACACCTTAAGTTCGAGAAGCTTGAAATATAATTTTGCTGTATTAATTGAGTCATCTAAAGCCGTATGAGCAACAACACCCATATCAAACTTTTCCATTAAGCTATTTCCAGAGTCCATGCCTTTTTCTAGAAGTCCCATATCTATTAAGCCCAAGCAAAAACAAGATAAGTCTAGATTGCGATGATGAAAGTGTTTATTCATCCATTCCCATCCAAGATCTCTATTCATAAATGGAAGATCTATTGCACTAATTGATTTGCCAAATAGAACAATTCTCTCATTACCAAAATACTTTTTTACTTCTTCGCTTTCAAGGTAAGTCTCAAGAATGCTTTTGAACTCTTCCTGACTTACGCCTTCTGTATTTGCTTTATTAATGAGAGTTTCATTATTTTCAATCACCCAAGGGTTCAGATTCGGCTTGAGTTCTTCGAATGTAGGGCACTTTACAAAGAACTGCTTCGCTAGGGATGTCTCTATAGTCTTAGTAGTTGAACAAAAAGGAACCATAGCAAATTCAATAATCAGGGCGTCTTCTTCAAGACCTGTCGCCTCTAGGTCAAAACTTAAATATTTCATTCTCAAATATTATGAGGTTCATTCTTTAACGTCAATCCGAGCAAAAGCTATCTTATAAGCTAGCCTTTTTTTTTGTATAAGTGTTTCTAATATATGTAGCATTGATTTTAACGGCTTAAACGTCTGATAATATTGAGTTTTTGTGTGAGTATGAAAAAATTACGCACTGAGCGTGTAAGTATATTTTAGATAATAAAAATTGAATTGTTCTTGACGTTTACTTGACCAGAAAGATAAGTATAAGTCACAAGATTACGGGGAAGTATTCATCTAAGGGGAAAACATGAAACTATTGATCACGTCACTGGCATTAAGCATTTCGCTTCAAGCATTTGCTAGTCCAATTAATTTTAATGAATCAAACATGAATGAAATTAACCAAATTGAAGTTTATGAAGTAAACGAAGACAACAATCTTGTAGAACTACCAAAAGGCGATTTATCTGAGCTTGCAGCCTTTCCAAGAAAGAGACCTATTAAAGCAGGAATCGGCGATACAATTATGATTGGTAGACAGTTAATTGCTTTTGGAAAAGAAATTTATAAAATTATTGAAGCTGGTAAACCAGTCGTAACAATTGGCGAGACTACACCTGTTAGTGTTCTTCCAAAAAATGAACTAGGTGTTAACATAAGTGCATTTGATCTCGAAAATTGGAAGATGCCAAAAGCTAAAAAATATAGAGTTATTGCAAAAAATGGTTTTGGATCAACAATGATCTCTTTTGAATTTATGCTAATCTTCTCTTACGGCGGAAGCTATGAAGGTGCTGGGGCATATATTGCAGGAGCTGAAGTTTCAGCAACTGAAGTTCAAGTTGGATGGGGTTACAATCTAGATGCAAACTTTAAAGTTCAATCTATTGTGAACCAAGGAACTAAAGAGAGTCCCGTTGCTGCAGCCGTTCTTCAGATCGGGTACACAATGAAAACTGTGTTAAAAGAAACAAAGTCAGTTAAGAAATTTATGATTAACGGTAACGGTCAAGTAAGAGCATACTAATATAATTGAATGCCTCTTTTTAGAAATAGAGAGAGGCATTTATAAATAATCAATTTCAATATCAAAATTAATATCTTCCATTTTTATCTGACAAGACAATTCACTATCATTATAAAGACATTTTTCACATACACCCAGTCCTCCACAGCTTGAAGCAATTGGAACATCTCTAGATTGGAGAAACTCCAGTAAAGTCTTTGATAGATCTTCTTCACATACTTCATACTGCCATCTCTTAGAAGATGCCCTACCAATAAGTGTTATTTCCCGCATACAAGTTTCCCCGGGCTTCTTAAATCCAGAAAGAAAGACTTTGTTTGTGGAGTAGAGATGTATGTTGTGAGGTTTCCTATAGACCCAGTTGAATACAGAGGTATCTTTAGGTCTTGTAAACTTTCAATTTCATCATTTGTCGCTTTTTCAGATTCTAGAATAAGTCTATTGGGATCAGCCAACCTAATGTATCTCGGCACCTTGAGCGTTCTGATAATTGTCTGTCTATCTAATTTAGTGGATATCGCCAGCATCTGACTTACTTGTTGTCCAGGATCCCGGCTTCCAGAACCAATTACCCAAAGGTACTTATCCTGCTTCTTTACCAAACATACATAACTATTTTGATTTGTATTTTTTCCAGTGATAAAAATTGAGCGATCATAATTTTGCACTTCGTCTGTATTTGTTGAAAGAGAGATGACAATAGAGTTTGATCCAACCTTGATTCCAAAAACATTTGCTTTAACGAGTTCACTTTGAGGAGTAAAAGAGCCCGCTAGATAATTTTTAATATCAAAGTTGCAGTAATAGTCTTTAAATTTCTTAAAGTCCGTAAAACTTTTTGAGTTGTAATCGCTGTCTTTATTTCTCTTGATAAGTAGTGAGAAGTTTTGTTTCGGAATTCTTTCATTTTCTCTGAGAGTATCTTGGGCCCTGACAAAGTTTCTAGTTAAAACCTTATTATTAAGAATCTTTTCTTTATTTTGACTCAAGTAAGTTGCAAAGCTTTGTGAGACATAAAAACTATTTGGATAATTTCTATCAAATACTCGAGCTAACTCTTTTAGATTTCTTTTATTCTTGAACTTAGTCAGTAGTTTTTGAAGTCCATAAAAAATAGGAGTTCTGTTGGTTTCTTGTGCCGAAACTTCAAGGTAAGTATCTTCATTTAGGATAAACTGAGCGCTACCAGTAGGAGAAGATAGATGAGGGTTTAAATTCATCTGTACAAATGTCCAGAAAACAACTTTTTCAATATAGGTGAATTCATTATCATTAATAAATTTTAGAAATTTTGTATGACCGCTATTATTTCTACTTATTAATTGAAGAGAGTCGTTTTGATCACAACTCATTTGTCTATTGTCTTCTTTATAAGGGATTGATTCGTTTATAAATAGATCATCATCGAGCCTGTTTACGAACTGTGAGCAAGAGGAAGTAAAAATAATAAGAATTAAGAATCTAATGATCATGTTCTATAAGGGGATCGGTGTGAATATACTGTTCTTTAAGAGCTGCTATGTCACTGTACTCAATTTCTAAACTCATTGAAGCCGCATCCTTAGTCTTTGCTCCTAATATACAGATAATCCACATACCAGCTGTTGTAGCACTAGCAAATGCTTCCATTTTTATATCCATGATATCGAAATTTTTTCCTACCAAGTGATCACTTATCTGATCAAACTCTTTTTCCTGGTATCCAGTTTTTCTATTTGGGGGAGCAGGAACATAGTATGTGAAGGTTCTGATTGCGTGATATTTTGTTTTTCTTTTAAAAACCTCTAAAACAGACTGAAACACTTTTTTCTCCTGATTTTATAACGTTACGTTGAGTAATTATCCTACAAACTTTAATATTCAACAACAAGTAAAGTAGTAGTTCGTTACATTAGCTTACATTAAATAGATTTTATACCAATAGCCGACAACGTTCGTCAGTGGTGTCAAAAAGAAACTACGGGAAATTGTTACCTAATAAAGAAACTTCTTTTTTTCGGTTTCATATGTGGGTATACTATTAGTGTGGGTGACAGGATGTTGCTCGAGAAGGCAAGGATTTGCCGAAGATAAGAGGGGGAGCAGTGCAGGAGCTCCCCTTTTTTTATGCACTTTTTTAGAAGCACATGATAAAGAAACACAATGAACTTCGAAGAATTTTCAAAAAATAAAAATCAATTTACACTCGGTCATTTAACGACTGAAAGTTTTCATTCTAAAACTCTTAGCCTTTCTATTCAATCAAAAGAAAATTTACCTCTCGCTATTCAAACTTTAAAAAAAGTTGATATTGATGCATTTAATCTTTTGCTAAAACTAGAAAGTGAAATTTATAAAACTTATAAAAAATTAAAATCATCACTTCAAAGTGATTCAAAAATATTTATTTGTGGTTGTGGAGCAACTGGAAGACTTGCTCTAGCAATTGAGACAATTGGTCGCTTTACTGGAAATAAAAATATTGTGGGCTTCATGGCCGGTGGAGACTTTGCCCTCATAAAGTCTGTAGAAAGTTTTGAAGACAAGATGGACTACGGAAGAAGGCAGTTAAGAGATCTTGGCTTTGAAGATGGAGATGTCTTGATTGCGGTTACTGAAGGTGGAGAAACTAGCTTTGTAATAGGAGCTGCACTTGAAGCTACAAGCTTGGGTTCACTTGATTCATATTTTCTATATTGCAATCCGGACTCTGAACTTGAAAGTCTCGACCGCTTTAAAATGATTCAAGAAAACAATAGGGTTCATAGGCTTAATTTAACTGTTGGACCCATGGCCTTAAGCGGATCCACTAGAATGCAGGCAACGTCAGTTCAAATGTTTGTAACTGGTTTATTGGCACTTAAAGACTTTGGTACTGAAGTAGATTTTTCAAAGTATTTTCGCTCATCTATTAAAGAGCTTAAAGATTTAAATTACCAGAATTTAGAACAGTTTATAATAGGTGAATCTAACGAATATATTAAGGGAGAGAAAATCACTTATCAGTCATGTGAAAAATACGCCATTAGTGTACTAACTGACACAACTGAAAGAAGTCCTACCTTTAACCTTCCGCCTTTTGAGACTATAGATGATAACTATATGGCTTTAAGTTACCTCACTATCGAGGGAGCTACCTCAAGTGAAGAGGGCTGGAGTAAAATGCTGCAAAGGGATCTTCGCGAACTCGAGTGGGGCGATGAATTTAAACATATAAGTGTTGAACAGATATTAAAGTTTGATATTTCTCAAAAATCGATTGAAAGAAGAATGCTAAGTTCAATTTTCTCTATCTCAGAGATTGATGGAAATATTGTTCTTAAACTTCATGATCTAGAAACAAAAATTAGTGTGACTGATGATTTACTAACAAATCATCTAAAGTTAAAACTTCTCTTAAACACTCTGTCTACTTTGATTATGGGCCGCCTAAATAGGTATGAATCAAATGTAATGACTTGGGTTAAGCCCGCAAACTATAAACTAATAGATCGTGCAACGAGATATGCTTTAAGACTTTTAGAAATAAATGGTGAGATTATTGAGTATGATGATGTGGCCCGCTTTATTTTCGACAAAGCTAAAACCCCTGGCAGCTCAAATGAATCAATAGTAAGAGCTGCAGTAGACAATTTTTCGAAGTAATTAAGAATCTTTGTTATTTTCTTTTACAACTTCATCTTTGCTTTCTTCTTTTTCAGACTCATTCAAACCTTTTTTAAAGTTTGTAATTGCTGATCCAAAAGATCTTCCTAGTTGAGGCAGTTTTTTTCCACCAAAAAGTAGCACGATGACAAATGCGATAACTATTAACTCTGTAGTTCCTAATCCAAACATTTTTTATCCTTTCTAGTAGAGACGGGCCAGATCCATCGAATATTTACCTGGAGCATAATGAGCTAAACGAGTCTCTTTTAGTTTCTTATATTTTGCTGTCGCATTTGAGGCTTGAGAGTAAGGGAATATTGCAATTCCTCCTCTAGGTGTAAACTCACCAATTACTTCAATATATCTAGGCTTCATCAGCTTAGTTAGATCATTGCACATTTTTTGAATACAGTCTTCATGAAAATCTCCATGGTTTCTAAAGCTAAATAGGTACAGCTTCATAGACTTACTCTCTACCATCTTTTTATCAGCTATATAGTTGATATAAATCTTTGCAAAGTCTGGTTGACCTGTCTTTGGGCATAAAGAGGTGAATTCAGTACAGATAAATGTCGTCCATGCCTCTGAGCTTGGATTCTTATTTGGAAATGATTCCAAAATAGATGGGTCGTAGTCTTGTTTGTACTCGTTAGTGTTACTTCCAAGGAGAGTAACGGTCTTGAGTTCAGAGTCTTTTCTTGAATGGTTTTTTTTGCGTGGCATAATAACTCGTATAGTGTTTGTTTATATATTTTTCTTTGTTGTTTATAACAATTTGTGTAAAAAGAAAACTACTAGTTAAATAATAAAAATCAATTGGTTAGACCCTTAGGGTTAGCTATCGGTATTCGTATGTATAAAAAAGTCAAAGTCGTCATAGGCCAACTCGGTTCACCTAAAACTCCAGGCACTAAAGATGTCAGAAAGTATCTTAAGGAATTCCTTGGTGATGCACGTGTAGTAGACCTTCCAAGAGCTTTATGGTGGATTATACTTAATCTATTTGTTCTACCTTTTAGACCTAAAAAAAGTGGTGAAGCCTATGCAAGGATTTGGGACGGTGAAAAATTCCCCTTAGTAGAGAACACTCGTTTATTTGCATTAGAAATTGAAAAGTACTTAGATGAGAATATCGAGATTAACTACGGATTTCTTCTAACAGAACCTAGAGTTCCAACTCTATTTAAAAGCTGGGAAGCTGAAGATTTTGATGAAAGAGCAAGTCGATTAGTTGTACTTCCTCAATTCCCTCAGTATTCAGAATCTACTATTGCTAGTGTTGTCGACACTGTAGGCGCAACCTTTGCCAACGCTGTAAATATTCCTGACTTTGAACTTGTCTCTAATTATCACAGACTAAAAGCATTCATTGACCTTGGAGCGAAAAAAGTCCAAGAGCATATAGATAAAGAGAACCCTGACGAGCTTGTAATTTCTTTTCACGGAATTCCACTCAGACGAGTTCTTCAGAAAAAAGATGAGTATTATTTTCACTGCTGGGAAACATTTTATCTTTTAAGAGAGAAAATTAATTTTGATAAAGATAAAATTCATTTCTGTTTTCAAAGTCGTTTTGGTAGCGAACAGTGGCTTGGACCTGCGACTGATGAATACGCCATAAATCTTGCAAAAGCGGGAGCTAAGAGTATCGCATTTTATTGCCCCAGCTTCGTCGTTGACTGTTTAGAGACAACCGATGAAATAGGAAACGAACTAGCTGAAGATCTTGAAGAGCACGGGTGTCATACTGTATTTGTGCCCTGTCTGAACTATGATGATGATTGGGCCAAAGGTTATGCACATTACATCAATACACTTGTAAATGCATCAAGGAAGGATCTAGGAGAACTTTTTTATCAAACAGATAAGAAGAAGCTCAGAGCAGAGATGCCAGTTCAAGAGCAAAAGTCACCGCCACTTAGCAGTGAAGCCAAATCAACAGTAAAGATAGTTTTTCTAACTCTATTTTTAGACCTGATTGGATTCTCAATAATATTTCCACTCTTTCCTTCTCTTGCTGAGTACTACCTAAGAACCGATTCAGATAATTTCTTTTTGCAAGGTATCTTTGGCGCACTTAATGCTTTTACAAATATAGGTGGCAGTTCAATCAGCTCAATAGTTCTTTTTGGTGGAATCCTTGGAGCTTTGTATTCAGTACTTCAATTTATTGCGGCTCCAATATGGGGATCTTTATCTGATAAATACGGAAGAAAGCCTATCCTTTTAATTTCAGTTTTTGGTTTGTGTATAAGTTATGTATTATGGTTTTTCTCTGGTTCATTTACACTATTGATTGTTGCAAGAATAATTGGTGGATTAATGGGGGGGAACCTCTCTGCCGCAACTGCAGCAGTTGCCGACGTGACAGATAGGTCTAATAGATCCAAGGGCATGGCTTTTGTCGGAATCGCATTTGCAATGGGCTTTATCTTTGGTCCAGCAATTGGTGGAGTATTAAGCCTAGTAAACTTATCTGAGATATATCCTTCTTTAGTGTCGATTGGTATAAATCCATTCTCGATGCCAGCTCTCTTTGCAGCAGTTCTCTCTCTTATTAATTTACTTATCATTATTAAGTATTTTAAAGAAACGTTACCAAAAGAGAAAAGAGCGAAGGTTGAGGCGAATCCTAGAAGTTCTAATCCATTGAAGCTTTTTAAGCCACTACCATATAAAGAAGTGAATCTCACAAACTATGGGTATTTTCTTTTTATAGCTGCATTTTCTGGAATGGAATTTACTCTTACTTTTTTAGCACTTGAAAGACTCGGATATAGTTCTCTTGATAATGCTTACATGTTTATCTTTATTGGATTTGTACTAATCTTTGTTCAGGGCGGATATGTCAGACGGAAAGCAAACTTAATAGGTGAAAAGGTAATGGCCATCAGAGGATTAGGATTCATTATTCCAGGGCTTTTGATCATCGCATTTGCTAATTCTTCATTTCTTCTTTACCTAGGACTTTTCTTTTTAGCAACCGGTTCGGGGATGGTTATTCCAACTCTTACGAGCTTGGTTTCTCTGTATACTCCTGTTGAGAGTCAGGGACAAAGCTTAGGTGTCTTTAGATCATTAGGAGCACTGGGAAGAGTATTTGGACCAATTGTAGCAAGTTTACTGTATTGGAAGTATGGATCTGTTACTCCATATATCGTGGGTGCAATATTCTTGATTTTGCCTATGTATATAATTAGTAAAATTCCAAAACATAAAGAAGCTTAAAGATAATAAGTCCATCAACTGCGATGACATAGAGATGATTATTAGTTTCGGGTTTTGTCCTTTTAAGTAGTAAGGAGAAAATAATCATCTCTAGAATGTATAGATACCAATATTCTTTAAATGGTATTGCAAGCATGCGAATGAGTACACTTACAAGGTAGAGTCGGTAAGCGATACTTTTTACTTTTCTAACCCCAAATTTATGCACCAAAGTTTCTAGACCCATTTCAAAGTCATAGTTTTTATCTCTTATGTCATAGAACAGACTAAGTGCTGCTATAGATAAAAAACTCTCAAAAAAGATCGTCCAGTTGAAGTGTGAACTTTCAAAAAGAACATTTCCCACAGCTACCATTGTCCATATGTAACTTATAATAAGTGGCTTGAAAAACATCTCGGCTCTTATACTAAATGAGCTCTTTGATCTCTTCTCGTAAAGAATAACTAGGATAAAGAGGTGGCTTAAATTTATAAACTGTTTCGGATTTATAGATTTGAAGAAATACAAAATACCTACAAGAGCAGCTATTGATAAAGCGGCTAAAACGTTTCGGTTGTCACTTTGCCACTGCATTCGACTAGATTTTATTCCTCTGTATCTCAGAGATATGAAGGCAATAGTATTATAGGACACAAATGTTCCTAAAAAGTTAATAATCACTAATTTTGAATCGATATTGTGAGAGGTTACTAAGAAGGCGTATAGAGTAAATATTGCAATGTAGAGCGCTGGAACTAATGAGCTATAAACAAGTCCATCAATTACTTTTTTCACTTAAGATCGTTTCCAATCGCATGGAAGATTGCTTCTCTAAATAAAGAGTAATATTTATCAGTCTTGTGCCAGTCCGAGTTTGGTAGCTCTAATGTATAAGTCGGAATATTCCTTTCATTTCCGGCCCAATTTCCAAGGCTTCCTGTGAAGAAAGGGTAATTTGAAACTTTATATTTTTTAGCTTTGTTACTCATAGTAATGAGAAGCTGTTTTGCCGCCTTTCCATTTTCTTGTCCGATATGAGGTCCGTCATAGTCGAGGAGAGTTAGGGGAGCGTGGATTGAGATTACTTTATTAGGAGCATACCTCTTAATGATATTTACTTGAAAAATTGTCTCTTGTTCACTTTGAGCACTTTTTCCTGGATATCTTCTTTTATCTGAACTGTATCTTGATTTCCAAAGTGAGATTGCTTTTTCATTCCAGTCTGTAGTTGGAAAGTTTCTATTTATATCTACACCCCTGGCGTTAGTTCTCGTTGGCTTTTCCCTGAAGAATGAATCAGGAGTCACTAGAGGGGCAACGATAACAAGGTTATTTTTCCCAATCTTCTGCGGATTTTGTTTTAGATCCTCTAAAAGATCATAACAAAATTTAATAGGTGTTATTTCATCGCCGTGGACACCGCACTCAATAAAGGTAACGTTCTTCTTTTCTGTGTTTTCATTTTCTTCACCAAACACAAACCATACAATTGGATTTCCATAGAAAGAACTTCTTACATGATTCCATGAATAATCATTGCAAGTACTCTTACCCCACTCATAACGCTTAAAGTATTTATCTAATCTGTCACAATACCTTTGAACTTTCTGTGAGTTTTCAAAAGTTTTAGTTTTATATATTAGGTTTTGTGGAGATGGCAGACTTTGCGGCTCTTTAACTTCTTTAGTGATGATCTCTTTCATATCTTTTGATTGAGTCGTTTCATTATTTAGAGGTCTAATAGCTGCACAGCTGACAGTTAGAATTAAAATAAAAATCTTTATTAACATATTTAAGCTCTTAATTTATGTGATTATAAGTAACTATACGATTCCTGATAATATTTGTCTTCCAAAATAAGCCTGAGTCAGAGACTTAAGTATCTGATATGAGGTCAAATCGCCAAATAAAGTTGTCATTATTTAATCTTTTAAACCAAAAGTCCGATGAGTAGTTGAAATAATTAAGGGAGATACTTATGTTTACTAGTTTTTCGGAGTTTAAATTCTTTCAGTCTTTTAGAATTCCAGTTGAATCAAGCGATGACGTTCGGTTCATGATTGAATTTGAAGACGATATGAATAAGTATCATTATATAGAGGATGCAAAACTTGAAGATGTCTCCGTGACAGGTTTAGGTTTCAGTACAGAGTCAAAGATCTCTGTTAATACAAATATAAGAATCTCAATTCAATTTAAAAGACTTCGTATTGATCTTGATGGTCATGTTGTTAGATCTTTTGGATTAGACGGTTCCGAAGATAAAATGCTCTACGGAACTGAGCTTGATGAAGAAGATCAAAAAAACATGAAACGATTCATAAGTCAGTATGTTAATGCTTTCTCTCCAGATAGAGCTAGAGATTGTATATCTAATATGGCCTTGTCTGAAAGATATAAACAAGCAACTGAAGGGTTCGAAGTTTTCTCATTGATGCTTTCTTTATTTAAAGATATTACAGCATTTGGATCTCAAGAATCATTTCTAAACTCTATGCTTGAAGAGATTTCAAGAATTCTCAATGCACAAAGAGCTACAATCTTTCTTATAAATCCTCAAACAAATGAACTGGAAGCAGCTGCTGCACTTGGGATTGAAAAAGATAAACTAAAATTCGATTATAGAAAGGGAATTGCTGGAAGTGTTTTTACTACTGGTGTTTCTTTAAATATTGATACAAGCACTGACAAAGTTAGATTTTCTGAAAAGATCGATGAATCAACTGGTTTTGAGACTAAATCAATTCTTTGTCATCCTATTACTAATAGGGAAGATAAAGTTATTGGTGTTATAGAAATTTTAAATAAAAGAAATGAGACTCGATTTACAGTTGAAGATGAGAAGACAATGAAAGTATTGGCACTTATCTTTTCATCTGTTTTTCATAATTACAATCCAATATCAGAGAAATCGCTCATCAGAAGATTCTCTACTCCTTATGATAGGGAGTATGCATATATCGGAAGAAGCCCAAGTACTAATGAAATTAGAAAAGCTATTGTTAAACTTAAAGATATTGATTCTCCACTTTATATTGAAGGTGAGAGAGGTGTTGGTAAAAAGCTTATTGCACAAATTGTTCATAATGAAGGTCGAAGAGGTTTAAATCCTTACGAGGTTATAAGCTGTAAAGGTATGGATGAAGAAGATCTTCATCACCAGATCTTTGGTGGAGAAGGGATTGTAAGCGTTCTAGAATCTAACCAAGGTGGAACAGTTTGTTTCGATGAAATCAGCTTCATGCCATTGAGTATGCAATTTAAGTTTATGAAAGTCTTAAAAGAGAGAAGACTAGCAGGAAGTGAAATAACTCTGGATGTCAGATTTATATTCACTAGTTCAGAGAATATAGAAGAGATGACAGTTGAAAAGGGTGAATTTAACGGTGAATTGTATTCTTTTATCACTTCAAGTACGTGTCAAATTGATCCACTGAGAAAAAGAAACCAAGACATTGGCGATCTCCTTTCTCACTTCTTGAGAAAAGAGTGTAGAAAGCAAGGTCTTCTACTTAAAGAATTTTCAGAAGAGGCCAAAGAGCAGTTGGTTAATTATGACTGGCCAGGAAATATTAATGAACTACAAAAAGCTGTTGAAAAAGCAGTTCTGTATAATCCAAAAGCACACGTGATTTCAAAACTCACTAATGGTGCCACACCAATTATAGATATTACTAAGTCTTCAATTCAAGGCCTTGACAGTATCCCTCATGCAAGAGACTTCTCACTTACTTTAAAAGAGAGAGTACTACTTGTAGAGAGAGAGATGATTATTGCTGAGATTAGAAGATGTAAAGGTAATAAGTCTAAAGCCGCTAAAGAGATGGGAATATCAAGAGAAGCTCTTCGAAAGAAACTTTTAACATCGGACAAAGTTGCGCTTGATTTAAATGAAAAAGACACTAAGAAAGCGGCTTAAACAACCGATAAACCTTTATACGAAATAAAGGTTTATCTTGGATTTTTTACTTAGAGTAATACAAAATTTTACTGCAAACGATTTACTTGATTTAGGTATCATGGCATTCATCGTTTATCGATTCCTTCTTATTGTACAAGGGACCAGAGCAGTACAAATGATCTTTGGGCTAATTGCTCTCTTAAGTTTATTCTGGATCAGCATAAGTTTTAAATTATATTCTCTTAATTGGATTCTTACTCAATTTTTCGACTATTTCTTTGTCATCATCATCATTCTTTTCCAAGAAGAAATTAGGGCTGCGCTAGTATCCTTTGGGGAGACTAAAATGTTTTCTCGTAAACGTAAAACACTTCACGACGAGGACCTCGAAGAAATTGTAAGAGTATGCTCTGTTCTAAGCAAAGAGAAAACCGGAGCACTTATAGTTTTTGAAAAAAACCAAGGACTTCTAAACTTCTCTCTAACTGGAACTAGGATAGACAGCGCTATTCATTCCGATTTAATTTATTCTATATTTCAGTCAAATTCACCTCTTCATGACGGTGCTATAATTGTATTTAATGGAAAAATCCAATCAGCTGGATGTTTTTTACCACTTTCTAAAAACGTGGAAATCGATAGACATTATGGTACTCGTCACAGGGCGGCTCTTGGAGTCACAGAGTTAACAGATGCTGTCGTCGTTATTGTGTCCGAGGAAACAGGATCAATTAAAATTTGTAGTGAAGGTCATTTCTTTGATGTTGAAAATGAAGGACAATTACGAGAGAAACTATCAGTTGTCTTGAAGTCTCAAAGTAGTCAAAAGGCTCAGGTTGCATATGAAGTATAAGTCACTACTAATACCATTTCTCTCTATTCTTATCGCTTTTCTCATTTGGCTGTATGTCATGAGTACTGCTAAGACAACTTCAATAATCAATGTAAAACTTGATTATACACTTCCAGATGGGTTCTCTTTAGTCAGCGAAAAAACAAAGATTATAAACTTCACTATAACTGGCCCCAAAGCTGTTATTAGGAGTCTTGAAAAAGCTAATGATATTTTGAAAATAAATGTGGCAGCAAACTTTAATCCAAGTAAAATGAATTATGAATTTTTAAGTGAAAACTTGGGCTTTAATATTCCTTTTGGAATAACTGTTGAAAATGTAATACCTTCAAAAATTCGTGTTGAGATAGAGGAGTCTATGACAAAAGAGGTTCCAGCTACGATTCAACAGGTAGGAGAAATTCCTATGGATCATAAGCTAATTAAAAGTACAATAACTCCAGCGGTAATTAAAGTCACCGGGGCTAGATCTATTGTTGATAAAATTGATAAAGTTGCTACTCAAGTCGTAAACTTTTCCCAGATTACAAATGAAGGGAATAAAGAGCTTTATCTTGTCAAAAATGATAATCGTATTCGATACGATGTTAAAAAAGTAAAGTTTGAATATATCGTCAAGACCACACGATCAAATATGGTTTTGAAGAAAATTCCAATATACTTTTTGACTCATAGACAGGTTAAGAGTACTGACGTGCGATTTGCAAATCTTATGGTTTTAGCAGAAAATAGTAAGGATTTGAAATTGAATTCAGGAGATATTAAGATTGTAGCAACAGTTGATAATTCTCTGGATAAACAAACAATTAAGTTGGAAGCAAATCTTCCTGAAAATTTGCATCTATTAAAGATCGTTCCAGATTCAGTTGTAGTGGAACTTGAAAAAAGTGAGAATTAAATGAATGAAAGAAAACTATTTGGAACTGATGGCATTAGAGGAAAAGCAAATGTCTATCCCATGACTGGGGAAGTTGCTTTTTCGCTCGGTAGAGCAGTTACCGCATATTTTCAAAAGTTAACAGGTTCAAAAAAGACGATGATCATTATTGGTAAAGACACTCGTAGAAGTTGCTATATGTTAGAGCAAGCTTTCTCTTCTGGTGTTTGTGCACAGGGTGGTACAGCGATCCTTACTGGTCCTCTTCCAACTCCGGGGGTGGCTTTTGTTACTGAGTCAATGAGAGCAGACGCTGGTGTGATGATATCCGCTTCACATAATCACTATTCTGATAATGGTATAAAGATTTTTGATAGAGATGGACATAAACTTCCGGACGATGTGGAGTTAGAGCTCGAGAAAATGATTCTTGATCCTTCACTTATTGAGACAAAATTAGATGATAAATTAGGTAAGGCCAAAAGATTAGATGAAGTTGTAGGACGGTATATAGTTAAAGTTAAGTCTGCTTTTAATTCTCATTATAGTCTCGACGATATGCGATTAGTTATCGATGGTGCCAATGGAGCTGGCTATAAAGTAGCTCCAATGTGTTTTGAAGAATTGGGTGCAGAAGTTATAAGCATAGGAAATCAACCAAATGGATTAAACATAAATGATAAAGTTGGTGCTCTTCATCCTAATAAATGTGCCGATGAAGTTGTTAAATATAGAGCAGACCTAGGTATTTGTCTCGATGGTGATGCTGATAGACTGGTTATTGTTGACAATAATGGGAAGGTCGTTCACGGTGATGTTCTCATGGGTATTTGTGCCAGATTCCTAAAAGAGACAGGTGCTCTTGGTGAGGCGAATGAAGTTGTTGGAACATTAATGAGTAACTTTGGACTTGAACTTTACTTAAAAGAGCTCGGAATTAAATTTTCTAGAACAAAGGTAGGGGATAGATACATCGTTGAACAAATGAGAAAAACGGGAGCAGTTTTTGGAGGAGAGCCTTCAGGTCATCTTATCTTCAAGGACTTCTCTACTACAGGTGATGGCATTTTAGCTGCGTTAAAGGTAATTGAGTGCTTAAAGTATTTCAAAAAGCCACTTCATGAGCTCGTGGCGGAAGTTAAACTAGTTCCTCAAATATTAAACAACGTAAAAGTTTCTAAAAAAATTCCATTTAGCAAAAATCCTGAGATTCAAGCCGCAGTTAAAGAAGCTGAAGCAGAACTTGAAGGACGCGGAAGAGTGCTTCTGAGATATTCTGGGACTGAAAACTTGGCACGAGTAATGGTCGAAGGAAGTGACGATGTGCTCGTTACTAAGTGGGCCACTCATATTACAAACATAGTTAAAAAGGCATTAGGTTAAAATGGCTAAAGTTAGATTAGGTGTAAATATTGATCATGTTGCAACTCTAAGACAAGCTCGTGGAGAGCAGTATCCCAGTGTTGCTGATGCTGCAAAAGTTGTTCTCGATGCAGGTGCAGATCAAATAACAATTCATCTTCGTGAGGATAGAAGACATATACAAGACTTCGATGTCACGACTGTTAAAGCTGTTACTCAAAATTATGGCAAGCCTCTAAATTTAGAAATCGGTGCAAATCCCGAGATTATTGATATTGCGATTGATGTTAATCCCGAATGGATCTGTATTGTTCCTGAAAAGAGAGAAGAGAGAACTACCGAAGGTGGACTTAATTTAAAAGATGAAAAAACATTCGATAAGATCAATGAAACTTGTTTGAAGTTTCGAACAAAGATTCCAGATGCAAAAATCTCACTTTTTGTAGAAGCAAACATGGAAACTATGCAGATGTGTCAACAACTCGGAGCAGATGCAGTAGAAATTCACACCGGTGATTATGCTCATGCATTTAATAATGATGAGAATATCGATTCATACCTAGAACAATTTAAAGTGGCAAAAGAATATTGTGATGCTCAAAAGATAGGCTTTCATGCAGGACATGGACTAACTGATGAGAACCTTAAGCCACTGGTTCGTGAGGACTTATTTGTAGAATACAATATTGGTCACTGGATTATTGCCGATGCGGTGTTTTCTGGGTTAGATAATAGCGTTAAAAAATTAATTAAAATCATAGAAAACTAAAAGGTTTACTCAAAATGCGTATTGTTAATATTAAAGAGATGAAAAAAATTGAAAAGGCAGCTGCTGAACAATTTTTTTTCGATGAGAAACTTGTTATTGAAAATGTTGGCTCTAAAGGAGCTAAGATTATTCGAGAATCCTTATTGGAAGAGAACCCTGATCTGGAAATAGTTTTTCTTATTGGGAAAGGGAACAACGGAGCAAATGGTCTGTCGATCGCCAGACATCTTCGATCAATGGGTTACAATATGCGCGCCCTTATGCTTTATCCGCATTCAGAATGCTGTGAAGAACTTATTGAGCAGGCAAAAATCTCAGAATGTTTTGGAGTGAAGCTTAATCATATTGAGCGCTTTGATCAATTTAGTTCTTACTTTGATCAACTTCAAGGTGATGTTGCTGTTGTCGATGCTATCTTTGGAACTGGTGTCGTTCTTCCGCTATCTAACTTTATCTACGACGTTATAAAATATGTTAACGAAAATTCTTCATTTACTGTATCTGTTGATATTCCAACTGGGGTTGAAGGTGATACAGGTTTTATTCAAGGAAATGCCATTGTCGCTGATATGACGCTTGCAATTGCACTTCCAAAGCTTGGCTATTATGTAGCCGATGGATCTAGACTTGTTGGATCTATTCATATTCTCGAAATTGGTTTTCCTGGCTCTCTTATTGATGCTGGAAATAAGTTCTTATTAAGTCTTGAAGATATTGTTGATCCTATTAGTAGAAGAGATAGATTTGCAGATAAAAAAATATTTGGTCACACTTTAGTTCTGGGTGGATCTCACGGTTTAACAGGAGCTCTTGTAATGACTTCGCAAGCGGCATTAAAAGTTGGAGCTGGTCTCATTACAGCTGCTACCTGGGAACCTCAATATCCTGAATTTATATCACGTTCAATTCCTGAAGTTATGACCGGTTATGTACCACTAGATACTTCTAAGTGGGGACGATTGATCATGGATCTAAATAAGTATTCTGCAATCGTAATCGGACCAGGTTTGGCTAAATCAACTCGTACAAGAAAGCTTGTGCTGGAGGTTTTAAATAACTTTGATGGACCAGTTGTCTTAGATGCAGATGCTATAAATGTATTAAGTTTAAAAGAAGACGGTGAAGTCATACGTCTAAGAGATGCTCCTACAATCCTTACTCCTCACTTTGGAGAGTTTGCAAGGTTCACTGAAATTGAACTTGATGTACTTGAACGAAGCCCAGTTGATCAACTTCTTAAGCTGGTAGATCAAATTAATTGTACCGTTTTATTAAAAGGGCCCTGTACTTATATGGGATTCACCGATGGCAGCGTATTTTTTAACTTCTCACCAAATGATGGCATGGCCACAGGTGGTGCAGGTGATGTATTGGCCGGAATCTTAGGTGGATTATTAGGTCAAGATCCTGAGTTAAAAGACAATCAACCACTGGTTAATAGATATGAAAATTTCAACAAGACTGTTGGTCTTGCAGTGTTTATTCATTCACTCTCTGGTCATTTAGCAGCACAGAAGCTTGGTGTTCGCGCCATGAGTGCCACTTCTATCATAGAATCATTTCCTGAAGCTTTCAAAGAACTGGATAAACAAATTGGTGTTATTGATTACTCTTTAGGAAGAAAATGAATTTAAACTCTATTCGCAAGTGGAAAAAGGTATATGAACCAGATCTTGGTTATATTGCCTATGAACTAAAAGATATGGTTGATGCTCCTGCGGTGGTTATTTTAAAAGGTGAGATGGGTAGTGGAAAAACTACTTTCTCTAAAGTTTTTGTCCATGAAACAGATCCTCGTTATAAAACCCTTAGCCCAAGTTATAGTGTTCTAAGCGAGACTCCTAACATTCTACACGGAGACTTTTATCGCCTCAAAACTGCGGATGAAATTATTCATTTAGAGTTAGAACTCTACCTTGAAGATAAACGTTTCTTCTTAGTTGAGTGGGGAGAGAAGTATATATATGCTCTTTCTCGAGAGGTTCCTGAAGATTATTCGTTTTATCAATTAGATATTTCTATTAATGATGTAACTGATGATAAAAAAGAACAAAGTCGTAACTTTGAACTTTTCTCAATTACACTTTAATAAACCCGACCAACATAAACGGTAATAAATGCCGATAGTCCCAGTCTGGTATCAAATGGAACCATGCACATTCCCTTTTAATTCAGAGACTTATAGATGTAATTCAATGTTAGTTTCTTTTAGATAAAGTTAAGCAATTAATAGTTGACTCTCGAACACCAAAAAGGTGATACTTTAAATGAGAGTTATTTGACTGAATCAATTTGTCAGTTAAGTGCTCTTCGAAGATCAAGGATTGAAATTATCTTCGAAAAAAATGCGACAAACTTGTTTAATATTATTATGGAGGATGACAAATGAGATTAACATCAAAAGGCCGTTACGCAGTTAGAGCAATGCTTGACCTAACTTTCAACTCAAACGGAAACCCTGTTAGATTACAAGAAATTTCTAACAGACAAGCAATTTCACTTCACTATTTAGAGCAACTTTTCAGAAAATTAAGAACTGGAAGAGCTGTTAAGTCTGTAAGAGGACCAGGTGGTGGTTATGTTCTAGCTAGATCTATGGACGAAATCACAATCAAAGATATTCTTGAGTGTGTTGGTGAAAACATCAACCCAGCTAAAGATATTTCTGGTAACCCATCAAGTGGTGTTGAGTCTAAAGCAAACGAAGATGGTACTACTACTAAAGTAACTACTACTGAGTTTTCTTTAACTAGAAACTTCTTTGAAAACTTAGGTATCCTTATGCAAGAATACTTAACAACGACAACTTTAGGTGATCTACAAAGAAAATCTAGAGAAATCGATACTAATGCTCCGGAAGCAAATGCGATTGGTGCTAGTTCAATGGGTAACCCTGTTGAAACAGCAATCAACAACGAAATTTCTTCTGCAATCAGACCAAATATCGGTGAAGTTAATCAATAAGATTAACTAACCAAAAGATTATATTGGTTTGAATACGAGATTATATTTAGATTACAATTCAACATCCCCACTAGCGGAATCGGTCATTGACCTATTCTCTAGCGGGGATTTGTCATTTGCAAATCCTGCAAGTGTTCACACTAGTGGTAAAACAGCTAAGAAATTAGTTCGAGACACTACGACCTACTTAAAAAATCTATTCAAGTTAAAAGATCACGATGTTCTGTACCATTCCGGTGCAACTGAAGCACTGAATACTTTTTTTAATATTTCGAGTGAAGACTTATTTGTTTTTAGTTCCGCTGATCACCCTGCTGTGAACTTTCTTGCGAAAAATCACAAAAGCCGCGGTGGAGAAGTTGTTGAACTCAATGTTTCAGCTCATGGAGAGTTTGATTACGAATCTTTAAAAGAAATAATCAACAATTCTCACAAGAGTATTTACCTGAACTTTACTTGGGTCAATAATGAAACTGGTATTGTTAATGATCTAAAAAAAATAGCTTCATTTAAAAGTGAAAAATTGTTTATCCATGTTGATGCTGTTCAATCTCCTGGAAAAATTAAGAATTGGGAAAAACTTAATGAATCAATAGATTTTATAAGCTTTTCAGGCCATAAGTTTGGAGCCTTAAAAGGGATTGGTTTTAGCTTTGTTACAAAAGACTTTCCTTTGAAGCCCATTATCCATGGGGGAGGACAACAGTCTTCAATGCGAGCAGGAACTGAAAATACTATAGGTGCATATACTTTGCAATTGGCTTTCCGAGAGTTAATTGAAAAAGTAAATATCGACCATAATGCTATTTTAAGATCAAAAATTATTGATTTATTTAAATCAAAAATAAAAGAGAATGGAATAGTTATTACTTCCAATTTAGAGATTGCATCAAATACAATTGGTTTTATTTTTAAAAATATTAAATCTGACTTGTGCCTTATACAATTTGATATCGGTGGTATTGATGTGAGCTACGGTTCGGCTTGTTCATCGGGTAATCAGACTGAAACTCAAAGTCTTAAAGCACTTGGTCTTAGTGAATTCGAGGATAAATTTATTCGTCTTTCATTTGGGTTTGAAGATTATAAAAATGAAGATGTTATTCTTGAAAAACTCTCTGAAGTCTTTTTTCGACTTGCAAAAATATGAAAACAACACATATTGGATCTCTGCCATATAAGTCAATACGACAAGCAGTTGATTTTAATCTAGGACTCTCATTACCCGCTCTACCAACGATTCCTAGACTTTTTGAAGACGAATGGATGATCAATCAGTTTTCAAGTGGGTTTATGATTGATGAGCATGAACTTTCTTTTTCATGTTTTGATGAATTTTTTAAAAACTTTAGAGGCAAAGTAAAAGTCCAAGTTTGTGGTATCTTGACTCTTTTTAATAATGCACCCAAAAAAAATGTATCTGTGACTGAATATACGGATTGGTACCTACTGGTTCTCAAAAGGTTTTTAGCAAAAATCCCAACAGACTATATTCTTTTTTTTGATGAACCAGATCTTCGAAATTTTAATAAATCTCTTTGGGATTGTTATTCAGGATTAACAGGAATTGAGCTTGGACTTCATTGTTGTGCTAGTTTGAAATGGAGCGCTTTGGACCTTAGTTCTTTTAATCATATAAGTTTTGATCAAAGTCTTATGAGTAAAGAGGATCTAAGCTACCTTAATGGCCTAAATAAGACTCTTTACTATGGAGTTTACGATACTCATACAGGTGAAAGCTTAGGGACTGTTGGCGAGGATCAATTTTTATCTCCAAAATGCGGTTTAGCTTTATCCACCGATGATGTAACAGAGACAATTCGACTTAAACTTTCATCAAATTAACTTAATCTTCTAGATCGTCAAAAGTGATGTCAGCAGATATTTTTACTCCACTAACAGTTTTCTCTTTTGGCTCTTCAATTATAAATGGAAACTTTATTTCTGTTGCTCTCTCTAAAGTTTCATCAAAAGCTATTGTAATTGTTTTTGGAACAAATTCAGCAAGAGAACTCATATAGAAATCATCCGGAAGACTCGCTAGGAGAGCTTTCGTCTGTTCGTCTTCATCTTCATTGATCTCAAAGTTTATAGGCTTTTTAGAGGCGTTCTTGACGATTAGAGCGGCTTTAATTTTATCTTTGGGTAAGTCATTGGTATTTGCCCAAGTTGATAAATTAAAAAAATCTAGATGAAAAACAGAATTTCCGTATTTAAACCTTCTTGGAAGAGCTAGTTTTTGTAAAAAACTGCGAGTCGTCGTGTCTTTTGACTTCTTTTGCAGTTTTTCGAGCAAATAGCTATCTTCAACACGAATTATATAATGCCCAGCTTCTTTTGTAGATCTGAACAATAGATAGTTAAACCCCACGCTAAAGAGCGTATATAGTTTTTGCTGTGAGAGGTGAATATGGGGGGCTTCAGACTCGATTAAAGTTTTAACGCCCTCGTAAAGAGTTTCTTTTGGTAAATCGTTTTTTGACATGCGGTGTTTATACGATAAATATCTAGAATTTTGCAACTAAAAATTGACTCTATTCGTTTTTTTCCATAAACTTACGCTGATTTTTTAAACATTCAAGATTGAATTATCATTAATATAAACTTCTCATTTATGAGTTTTGGAGTACAGATGAAGAACTTACCAAAGACGAGGAATATCGGGATTTCAGCCCATATTGACTCAGGAAAAACAACACTTACTGAACGTATCCTTTTTTACTGTGACATGATTCATAAAATTGAAGACGTTCGTGGTGGTGGTGCCGGTGCAACTATGGACCACATGGAATTAGAAAAAGAAAAAGGTATTACAATTACTTCTGCCGCTACGACTGTTAACTGGGAAGGTTTTGATAAAAAAGGTATCACTTTTGCTGAAGGCGATGGAAAATCTATCAAAATCAACATCATCGATACTCCAGGTCACGTTGACTTTACAGTTGAAGTTGAGAGATCGCTAAGAGTTCTTGATGGTGCCGTACTTGTTCTTTGTTCTGTATCAGGTGTTCAGGCCCAGTCAATTACAGTTGACCGTCAGATGAAAAGATATAACGTTCCAAGACTAGCGTTCTTAAATAAAATGGACCGTATGGGTGCTGGAGCAGAAAAAGGAGCTAAAGAGCTTCGTGAAAAGCTTTATCACAATGCTGTTCTTATTCAAATCCCTATTGGTGCTGAAGAAGACTTTAACGGTATCGTTGATCTTATCACTAAGAAAGCTTACTACTTTGACGGAGAGAACGGTGAGATAGTTCGAGAAGAAGAAGTTCCAGCTGATCTTGTTGAATTAATGGAAGAAAAAAGAGCAATCATGATTGATGAAGTTGCCGCTTTTGACGACGACATCATGGAAAAATACCTTGAAGGAAATGAGCCAACTGAAGAAGAATTACATAAGTGTATTAGAGCTGGTGTTAACTTGCTAGAACTTACTCCTGTTCTTATGGGATCTGCATTTAAAAACAAAGGTGTTCAGTTACTACTTAACGCTGTTGCAAGATACCTTCCTTCGCCACTTTCTTGTGCTAAACCACAGGGTAATAAATTACTTAAAGATGGTTCTGAGGAGAAAATAACTCTTGAACCAGATTTTGCTAAGCCACTTGTTTGTATGGCATTCAAAATTACTGATGAGCAATTTGGACAGTTAACTTATACAAGAATTTATCAAGGAACACTTACTAAAGGTGATTCAATTTGGAACACAAGAACTGGTAAGAAAATTAGAATTGGTAGAATGGTTAGAATGAACTCTAACGACAGAGAGAATATCGATCTTGCTGGAGCTGGTGATATCATCGCTATGGTTGGTATTGACTGTGCATCTGGTGATACATTTGTAGCTAACGATGACATGCTTAATATCTCTTGTGAGGGAATGCACATTCCTATTCCAGTTATCGAGCTTTCAATCAAAGCTAAAGATAAAGATACCCAAGCTAGAATGTCTAAAGGTCTTGCAAGATTTAAGAAAGAAGATCCTACATTTCACCTTTTTACAGATGAAGAATCTGGAGAAACAAGAATCGCTGGTATGGGTGAGCTTCACCTTGAAATCTATGTAGAAAGACTTAAGAGAGAGTACAAGTGTGAAGTTGAAGTTGGTGCTCCACAGGTTAACTACAGAGAGACAATTAGAACTGAAGCAGCTTTTGACTATACTCACAAGAAACAATCAGGTGGTTCTGGTCAATTCGGTCAAGTTGTTGGTGTATTACGCCCACTTAGTGCTGAGAGAAAAGAAAAAGAAGATCAAAACTTTTCATTCAAAAACAATATTAAAGGGGGATCAATTCCTACTGAATTTATTGGTGCATGTGAGAAAGGTTTTGAAGACGTTATGGATAAAGGACCTCTTGCAGCGTTCCCATTAATTAACGTTGAAGTAGATCTTAACGATGGTAAATACCATGATGTCGATTCATCGGACATGGCATTTAGAATTGCATCTCGTCAAGCGATGAGACAAGGTATTGCAAGAGCAGATGCTGTAATCCTTGAACCATATATGCAAGTACAAGTTACTACTCCAGATGAGTTCCAAGGTTTTGTTATTGGTGACCTTTCTTCAAGAAGAGGGATTATCCAAGGTACAGAAGCTGCTCACGGTGGTGAGGCTGTAATTAACGCTCAGGTTCCATTATCTGAAATGTTTGGTTACTCAACTGATCTTCGTTCTGGTTCTGCTGGTAAAGCATCATATTCTATGGAATTTGCTGAGTACAGAGAGTGTCCTTCAAACATCCAAGCGGACGTTATCAAGGCTCGTCAAGAGAAGCTTGCTAACGACGATTAGAAAAAAAGTAAAATTCAAGTTTATAAGAAGGCCTCGATTTTTCGGGGCTTTTTTATTGCCCAAGAGCCCAAGCCTTTGCTAGGATTTCCATATGAAATATATCTTAATATCTCTTTTATTAGTCTCCTGTAATGCCCTTACTGTTTTCACGGGAACAAAGTCTCATATTGATCCGGGACTAAGTGATATTAAACGTTCACTACGAGATAATATTGAAATGTATTTCGAATTGAATGAATCACAAAGTTTAGATAAGTTTAGCTCTTTTGGAAATTATGTACTTAACGATGCTACCCCAGGTGGAATACCTCTAGTTGCTGCTCCTTTTGGGCAAGGTTTGAATTGTGGAAGTGGCGCAATAACAAGTCAGACACTATCTCTTTCCACCAATTTCTTAACAGGGCCTAGTGATAATCTTAATATTTCATTCCGAGTTAGGCAGCAAACTTTAGCTATTAGTCAAAGTACAGTAATAGAATTTAATAATGGTAAAATAGTTCTCGGGGATGCCGGTGATGGAAATAATACTCATGATCTAATTTTGACATTACAAAACTCACCATCAACTTTTCAAAGATCTCTAAATGACGTCGCCAATTTGAATGGAGGACTATGGGTCCATCTCTCTATTAATATATTTGGTAATGATAAAGTGGAGGTTTATTCTAATGGTAGCTTTGTTGGTGGCAGTGACGCAAATGGTGTCATTAATGGAATATCAAATGCTGGGTTATCTCTTTGCTCAGGCTTTGCAGGATCTAACGTATTCCAAGGTGAGATATCATCTTTTGGAATTTGGAGAAGAACTTTATCCGATAATGAAATTCGAGAACTAGCGGACGATGGACTGTTTTAGTTAAGTTCGGGTTTTAACAATTCAATAAATTTAAATTTTAGACGTATTAATCACAAGGTATTTAGCCGTGAAACACTAAACTTGATTAGTATGTAATATATTTGTACAAACTTTTACTTAACTACGAGCGACATAATTTTTTGTTGAATCTATACTTCTGAATAAACTTTAAGGAGTCCCTATGAAACTTTTAATTTTATCTATTCTTTCTCTAAATCTCTACAGTGGTACTTCATTTACTCCTGAAGGACTAAATTGTCATATTAGACCTAATAAGGATTACAGTATGGCCTTCCAAGTCAAAAGCTGTGAAGGGAGAATATGTAGGGGAACCGTTGAGTACGATAATATAAATGAGTGCAAAATGGGTGAAGATGGATATTGGATTTGTACAGAGGTTCAAGCCCCAGTATATTTAGTTGATTTTTTCATTACTCATAGAGGCAATATTATTATCAAAAATATTATTGAAGAAATATACTCATCACACGTCTACACGAGATGGGAGAAATTCGAGATATTAGCCGAAATCCATTCCATATTTATTGTTCAAGATGACCAAGTCATTATAAAAAGAGGATTTGAAACTCATAAAATGAATTGCAACTAGTTAACTTCACAACTCTGTAGGGGTGTTTAACTTTTAGACACCCCTGTGAAAATTTAGCAACCCCTCTATATTCACATCATCTCTTTTGGTAAAATAAATATACAAACGGAGAGATTAACTATGAATAAACAGCTACTTATCTACATTCTTTGTATGTCTAGTTTTATGGCCTTTGCCAAAGCACCAGAGATAACGACAACGTGTAAGCTTGAAGAGAGCTCAAGGGCTGGAAAGTCAGAACGTACAGTTCTCAAATTTGCCAGCCTCTCTGAAAACTCAAATCAATCATTAGCAATTAAACCTAAAATGGCACTTGATAGCCAAGCAATATACCTATTGAACCTAAGCCTTGGAGAAGAGTATAAAGATGCGACTAATGAAGTTGTTGGAGCTGACTACTACTTAACACTTTTGAGAGTTCAAGACGACTCAAGAGGAGCTGTAGAGCATAAGATTCAAGGTAATAAACAAGCTATAGTTCGTATCGAAGCTAAGGATACATTTGATGCACAAGTTTCTTATGTCGACAGAAGAGGCAGAACAATCTATAAAACACCAAAAAAGATAACTCTAAGATATAACCTTCCAGGAAAGAAAAAGATCAAATTGGATTGTGATATTATTAGCATAAGGTAGGTTTTTAATGATTGAATCAGGACAATTACAAGTACTAGTTGCCCTCAGTCAGTCATCTACACTCTCTGAAGCCGCAGAACACCTCGGTATTACTCAATCAGCAGTCTCACAAAATTTAAAAGCAATTGAAGGTAAGGTTGGATTCCCAGTCGTAACTCGAAAGGGAAAGAAGTTAGTATTAACACCGTCTGGAATGCGTTTGGCCAAACTTGGTAAAACTCATTTGAAAAAACTTGATGATGCTATAACTGATATTCTGCAAGATCAAAATATAATCTCTGGAAGTATTAAAGTAGGAACTTTATTTGGAATTGGTAAGTCTTGGATCGCGAATAGACTTCTTGAACTTTCAAAACTCTATCCTGAAGTTTCAATTGATATAAGAATGGACTTTCCCGAAAAACTTATTGATTTGTTTGATAAGTTTGAACTCGACATTATAATTGTTCCAGAAAAACTAGTGCCGGTATATTCAGATAGTTTTGTTCTGCATAATGAAAGCTGTACTCTGGTTTTTCCCAAAAATTCAGATTTTCCAATTACCGAAGACATTGATATGAAAGCACTTTGTGATTATCCACTTGTTTTCTTTGAAGAAAGAGATCCTCTTTTTTACCACTGGTGTAAAAGAAAATATGGTCAAGCTCCTCGGAATGTAAAACCTCGAATCGTTGTAAATGCCTTTGGACAAGTTCTTCAAGCGGTTAATGATGGGCTCGGTATAGCTGTCGTTCCAACTCACGTTTTTAGAAGATCTCACTATCGAAAAAACATTGAAACATTTGGGAAAGACTCTGATATTGAATCTTCTGAATTTCATTTTGTTTTTCACTCAGAAGACAAAGATAGTTTGAAAGTGAAAACTGTATATGACTTTTTACAAAAAGAAGTTGAATACCTCGATGTCGAATAGAGATATGAATCTAGAACTTCCAAAAGATATTTTAAACCTTTTTGATGAAATAACCAAACGAGGATTTCTTGTTGGGATTGTCGGTGGATTTTGTAGAGACTTTCTTTTGAATGGTTCAATGTCAAAAGATATTGATCTTGAGATTAGACCTAAAGGGGATGTCGACACCACAGACCTTTATGAATATCTGCAAAAAACATACTCTACAAAAATTCATAAAACTTATAATATATTAACTATCGATTTTGATGACTACTCCGTTGAGATGGGCTTGCCAAGAGTAGAGAGTTTTACTTCTGATGTTGGACATTCAAACTTCACAGTAGAGTTTGTAAGAGATCTCGATTTTAAAATTGGTTATAAAAGAAGAGACTTCACAATTAATGCCATCCTATTTTTGTATAAAGATAAGCAGTGGACAATTATAGACCCTCTTGATGGTGTTAAAGACTTAGAGAATGGGCTGTTAGTTGAATGTGATCAGGAAACGTTTTCAAAGGATCCTGTAAGATGTCTCAGGGCCCTTAGATTCTCTATTAGATTAAACTTTAAGCTCAATAAATATCTCACCAATCAACTTTCTACCTTTGATCCAAGCACTGTCACTATTCACTATTTAAGGATGGAGGCAAGAAAGTCAGAGCACCCAATATTATTTTTAACCTCTTTGTTTAAACTAGATTGTTTAGTAATGAGTAATAAAATATTTCAAGATAAAGTTGAACAAATGGTTAAGGTTGATCCTAAACTCTCACTTGAAGATAAAACTTTTCTTGTTGATAAATTAAGTTATTCTAAAAAAGGAATTTTAAAATTAATGATCGGACAGAGTATTAAAAACTTAATGACTTCAAATCCTGAAGAACTGGAAGTAAGCTTGATACTAATAGAGAAGGCTTCTTTATCTTCAGAGTATTTAATTTATATTTTTAAGAATTACTTTACTGACTTTAATTATAATCAGTTCAAAATATTTTTAACAACTAGGTATGAGTTGACTAAAGAGGACAAAAAATCTGATTCTAAGGCATATCGAAGTATTATTTTGCGAAAAAGACTGGAACAGTCGTGTTAAAGATTACCTCACTCGCTGAATCTCAAGATTCATGGGATATGGTCGTTGAAATCTTCTTTGAAAGCTCTAGTAAAAAAGTCTTTAAATCTGACACTGAAAAGAATGACTTCTTATACAAGTATCTAGGTTTTTATAAAGACAAATATCCAAACATTTTCTTAGTTGCTTTAATGGATGATAAAGTTTTAGGTTATATTTGTGGTGCTCGAGATTCAAAATTTGAAAATGAACTATATGACTTTCTTCCACACTACTCACTTTTTGAAGATCTCTACGAAAAATTTCCCGCTCATCTCCATATTAATTTAAGTCAAAACTCTAGGGGACTTGGTGTAGGCTCAAAGCTTATTGAAGCTTTTGAAGAAATAGTTTCCACATCAGGAGTTCATCTAATTACAGGACCAAAAGCCAGGAATAGATCCTTCTATTTGAAAAACAACTATACATTCGAATGTCTTCGAGAATTCAAAGGTTTAGAGCTGCTTTTTATGGGTAAAACTCTATAATTACAGGGGGAATTGACACCTTGATACGTATTTTCTATCTTAAATCTTTATAATTATAAGATAGAGGGGTGCTATGCGTAGTTTGATTTTCATAATCATTTTGTCTTTTGGAGTTTCTGCTTCTGTTAGTAAAATGGGTCCTACAAAAAGAGTATATGAGACGATTGAATTCTCAGATGATCTTAACTTTGATAAAATGATTCAGGCTATTGATAGACAAATTGAACAGTTCTCTAAACTGAGTAATCTAAAAACCAAATTTAAATTGGGAACGCTTTTTTACACACGCCAAAACCTAAAAGATTCATTGGTGACTTTTAAGCAATTGGTAGTTGATGCAAAAACTTGCTTGCTTACAGAAGCTTCTGAAATCTGTTACAGAAATTTAAGCGACAAGGTTAATAAAGAATTTGCAGTATATAAGCCAAAACCCGCACAGAATGAAGCTGGATATGCAACTGGGCAGACTCTTTTCACTTCATATTATTCTCCAGATCTTGATGGATCGAAAGTAAAAACTGAAGTTTATAAAAATCCTATCTATGCAATGCCTAAGAAAGCAGAGCTTAGAGGCTTATCAAGAGAGCAGATTGACTATGATGGTAAACTTTCTGGAATGAACTTAGAACTTTTCTACGTTAAAGAGAGTCATTATGACATTTGGTTGCTACATGTTGAAGGTGGCGGCAGAGTTAAAGTTACTAATGAAGACGGTACAAATTCTTACTTCTACCTAAGCTATGCTGGAACAAATAAATTAAAATTTAATATGATTTATAAATACATGAATGAGCACGGGATGTTAGAGCCAGGTAAGACTAGTATTTCTCATCAAAGACAATATTTAGAAGATAATCCAGCTGATGAAAGAGCTGTTATGAGTTCATGTCCAAGTTATGTTTACTTTAAAGTTACTCATGACGAGCCATTAGGTGTACGTAATATTCCACTTACAGAGAATAGATCATTAGCCACTGATTATAGAAAATATCAAGAATATGGTCTTATTAACTTTATACAAACTAAGAAACCTGTTAACTTGAATGAAGCCGGAGAAGTCGTTACTGAAGAATTCTCACGATTTATGATCAATCAAGATACAGGTGGGGCCATCAAAGGAAATGCAAGAAGTGACTTGTACTTTGGTTTTGGCAAAAAAGCTGAGTTCGTGGCGAATCATCTTATGTTCTTAGGAAATCAATATTTCTTAATAAAGAAAAACGAAGAAAAATAAATAAGTAATTAAAGGATATATTATGGCGAACAACTATTTAGACTTATGCGGAATTGAATTTACAGAATTTAGCTCCAATGAACCAAAGGCACTCGATCAACTTTTTAAAGCATTTGGTTTTTCAAAGTTAATGAGACATGAATCAAAAAAAATAGATCTCTATCAACAAAACGATATTGTTTTCCTTTTAAATTATGAGCCACAAACTTTCGGTAATGAATTTTTTAAGGCCCATGGTCCATGTGTAAGCTCAATGGGATGGAGAGTAAAAGACTCTAAAAAAGCATTTGCTACAGCTATAGAGCGTGGTGCAGTTGCAAGTGATACTAAAAATATTGATTATACAATTTCAGATGAGCAGATCCCTACTATTGTAGGTATCGGGGATAGTAATATATATTTCATGGATAATTTCACTGATGGTGATCGCTATGAAAAGATGGGATTTAAAAAACTAGATAACCCAGAGATGGTTGAAAGCTTAGGTTTCACGATTATTGATCACTTAACAAATAATGTTAATAAAGGTGAGCTTGAAAAATGGGCAAGCTTCTATAAAGATATTTTTGGTTTTGAAGAAGTTAGATATTTTGATATTAAAGGTGTTAAAACCGGTCTTCAATCATTTGCTCTTCGTTCACCTGACGGAAGCTTTTGTATTCCAATCAATGAGGCGACAGATCCTAAATCTCAAATTTCAGAATATCTAGAACAGTATAAAGGTCCTGGGGTTCAACATATTGCTTTCCTTACAGATGATATTGTAAAATCAGTTGCTGGAATTCAAAAAGCAGGAATAACTTGTCTTGATATTGATGATCAATATTATGATGAAGTTTTTGAGCGACTTCCTAATGTTACTGAAGATCAAAAAAGTCTTAAAGACCTTCAGATCCTTGTAGATGGGGATGAGACAGGATATATCCTTCAAATTTTCACTAAAAATGTAATTGGTCCTATCTTTATAGAAATTATCCAAAGAAAAAATCATCAATCATTTGGTGAAGGAAATTTTGGGGCACTTTTTAGATCAATTGAAAGGGACCAGCAAAAGCGTGGTTACTTAGATTAGGCTTTAAATATTTTAAAGATCAAATTTCCATCTTCATAGCTTTTAGTGACTGTCTTTGCGTCTACAAGGTCGTCGACACTTCTTTTAGCTGTGAAGGTTTCAATCTTACTCATTTTATCTGATTCACCGTCTTGTGATAGTTTATCTGAATACTCTCTCTCCATAGTTACTCTTATTTCTCTACCTTCTCCTGCAAGCTTAACTTTGTCAGCTTCGTGTTCACCAATAGGGATTGAGATCACATATCCATCATTTTCAAAGTTCTCAGAGATATCAATGTCTAGTTTTCCAAATTTATAGAAATCATCATTTTTCTTCTCTGCGCCTATGGCGAAGGTTTGAGTTAATTCATCTGTAAATTTCTTAACAATCTTTTCTTTATTTCTCATTAGAGTCTTTGCTAATTCTTCATGTTTTTTATATTGAACTTGATAGTCTTTTTCAAATTCAGCTTCTCTTGTTTTTTTAGCTAATTGACCATTTTCATTTATTTTATCCACTTCTGTTCCATAAATTTCTCTACGTTGAGTGATCTCTTTTAAATTTTTTCTCTCTTCAGATGCTTTAACTTTGGAGTGATCTACTTTTATTTTAAATAGTGCTCTTGCATTTCCGTCTTGAAGTTTATTGTATCTTTTCGCAAACTCTTCTTTTGAAATTGCTTTTTGATTTTTATGATCTGCACCTAATAGGGCAGTCTCATTTATATTCTCATTTTTGAGAGTATTCTTTTCAGCATTATAACGTCTTCTAAGTCTGTTGATCTCATCAGTGGTAACATCATTGGCCTCTGACATCTTTAAAGAATTATCTTGTGAGTTTTTTTCTATCTTCACATCGTGGAGAGCCCTTTGACTCTTTGTCTCTAACTCATTATTTTTTTGAAGGTCATTTTTTGTTTTAGAAATTCTCTCTTTTACACTATCGAGATTTTCTTGAAGTTTATTGTATGTCTTCTCATTCTCCATTGATTTCATCGCCAATTTATTATCATGATTAACTCTTTGCAAATGGAGTTCATCTTGTTGAATGGCTTTTAAATTTATTTTTTCTTTTGCATGTTTATTCTTAGTGGCTTGAAGCTCATTTTGTTGATGAGAATTGAGCCTTTTCATCTCTTTTTGATGATCTTTTTGAGTATTTCTAGAATCTATATCGTTTTTAAGTCTCATTTAATCATCTCCGCTGTTAACTTTTTATAGGGAGATGGGCAAGTATCTTTTCTTTGACCTGTATTACCTGGACATATCCACGTTCTAAGCAGATCTATTGATACAAATTGTGATCCACCATTGTAGGCCATGTAGCTTGTAGGGTCCAAAGTCGATTGAATGATTACACCTTCTGAATTTTTAGAAGCTTCCACTTTATTTTTGATTACATATTGATAAACTCTATATTCGGCGTGAGCCAAATTAAAAAATGCTGCCAATAGGAGAGTTGTAAGAATTTTCATTAATGGAGAGTAGTCATATCCTTGAGCATATTGTGTTCAACCATTTTTATAAATGATTTAACAAAAATATCTCTTTCATCTTTAGCAAGACCTGTTAGTGCCGTTTTTTTCTTTTCTTCAGTTCTATGACGTGACAACTTCTTAAATGCGTCTCTAACGTTACGATTAGCAACTTGAAAGCTCATTGGTCCACCAGAGTTTACACCTTCTTCCAACCACTCTTTAAAAAATAATGGAAAGTGTCCTGAACTCGCTAAACTCAAGTAGCTTTTCATTTCGTTATTTAGGTTTTGTTTTGGATTTGGGTTGAAATTGGTTGTTGTTGTCATTTGCCTCCTGCATTTAACTTACTCCATTCATTCTATTCCTTTTTGATCTCTTTTTTGAGGTGGAGAATTTTTCCACCCTGTAGGAGCCGCAGATAAGCAGCTGATTTATGGTAAGATTTGGAACAAGGAGATGTATTAGATGAGTAAAAAACTCTATTTTTGTAACTGTTGTCGAGTTAAAGTTCCCAAAATTGAAAGTCTTTTGTTTGTAGAAGAGTCTAAAAGGGGTTTTTGTTCTGAGAATTGTATCGTCAAATTCTTCACTCCTTACATGGAAGCTTTTGATGCAGAGGAAGTTTTACTGCGAGAAGGTCTGGGAATCTTACCCGATGAAGTCGAACCTGATATATTTCACGATAAAGTCCTGTTTGAAGAAGCTCTTTATGGTTCCAGCGAAGTTTGGTCTGAAAAAAATGATCTAGGCGAAGAATTTTTCACTCACATTCATCCGCTTGAAGGTGGACTATTTTATATCCTAATTTGTTCTTACTATGAAGGTGAGCCAGCTTTTGTTTTTTTTAAAACCCTCACAGCGTCAATCGATCTAGTAGGAGCTTATAAGCGTGGATCAAAATACGATAATGATGCACTAATAGACGTATCCGATGATGAGGATCTCGAATTAGAAACAACTGACGGTAAGTTAGAAGATATCTCTTTACCAGCCGAAATAATTGAAGACATGGATCTAAAAAAATCAGAATATCTTGCTGATCTGTTAGATCGACGTAAGGAAACTGATATTTCGTTTGAAAAATTTCCTATGTATGATGACTACATTACTCTCACTTTAGATGAACCCGATTCGGAGTTTCAAATTACTGACGATGCAGGCGATAGGATCTATACATTTATTAAAAGTTTTCAAAAGAATGGAGAAGCCTTTTTCTACATAGTAATATGCTTGAGTGTGGAGATTCCTGGCTCTAAAGATAGAGCTCTTATGCCTGTAGTTACCTTCCCATCAATAGATGATGAGCTTTATAAGTTCTACGCTGTTGGTGATAAAAAGAATCGAAGAATTACTAATTAACTATCTAAAATCAACTTGTCTGTAATGATCAGAGTGATTTTGAACAAATTGTCCGCATCTGAAATTTGCTTCTGCATTTGCAGCAGCTTCACAAGCCGGGTTAGGTTGAACACAGTTATATTTATTTGTTGAAGAATTATAAACTGTTTGAGCACAACATCCTTGAGCTACAACAAAGTAGTTCTCTTTTGCATCCATACACGCCATGTAGGCATTTACAGACGTCGACCTAATTACCATAACTCCATTAATTGCTTCAGGTCTTGGCATATTAAAGTTTGGAGCAACACCTTCTTTAACGAAAGTCCATGGATATTGAGTGTCAGGAGTTGGATTTGGTAGGCACTGAGGCATTCCTAACTTAAAAGAATTACCACTATTTAAAATATGTACTGGTACGAAACAAGTAGGTACAGATTCAGCTAATACTGCTTTGAATTGTCTACTGTCTATTCCTTGGCAAAGACCAAAATATCCTATTGACCCACCGTTATACTGAGGACTAAGGTATTCACATCCCGGAAAGTTTTCAGATCCCGTAGATATTCCTGTTCCGCCTGTTGTTATAGTTCCATTTCCGCCGTTTGTATCGGGGTTAGCAACAACTCCATTATCATCTACACCTGAGGCACCTACATCAGATAGATATGTGTTAGATGGAACTCTCGTTCGCACAGGAGCATCACAACTAGTGATGATAAAAGAAAGTAAGAATAAAAACATAGTAAATTTCATAATAACCTCTGGTTTTCACTTAACCTATCGGTGTATAGGTGAATAATATTTAGGATTATTTTTACTTTAATCTATGATAAACTATTAATAATACGACTATTATGAAGAATTTTATCCTAGCTTTTACTTTTTTGTTAATACTGATAATCTCAGGTGCTACAATTGTCGTTGTTTCTCCCTACTATTATTATAATAAGATCTTGAACAATGACTACGATTCTAAGTGGTATTCACTTCCAGAATTCAAGAAAAGCTACCTCACGCCTGGAGGATTAATAGAAGGGGACTCTAAAGAGCTTGGAAATGCGGATCTTTGGCAAAAGTTTCACTTTATGGATGTCGTTATTCCAATGCCCGTTAAAAATCCATTCTTTTATGTATCTCCTGTACTTAATTATGATGAGGAGTCAAAGTCTACAAGTTTTGGATTAAGGCTCCATAGTGAAAGTAATAGAGATATATCAAAACTATATTTTCTTAAAAATCGTCTTTTTCCAAATGTTATAAAATCTCAAGAACTATTTAAATTACCGATTATTAAAAAAGAGTTAAAGTCGCTAGTTAAAACACAATTATGGAAGGATATATTTACTAAAAAAATTGATAATTGGAACATACCTTTTAAAGATATGATTTATAATTTGTACCTTATTCAGCTTCGGGCGAAAGTATTACCCGAAAGATATTTGTCTTATTCATTGGTCAAGGGCAGTAGTACCGCGATTATCGAACTTGAATCAAAAAATAAAGATTATATTACCGAGATGATTCTAACCTACTCAAGAGGACTGATTTACTCATTCATTCTTCTTACAGAAAAAAATAACGAAGAATCAAAACTGGTTAGATATAAATTTCTTAATGAAGTTAAGTTTAGAGGCGGAAGTGACAGGCTAGCGAAGATTCTTTATATAGAATATAAAAATTTAGAATATATTGAACAAATTGATCATAGAGGAATGCTCTATTTGCTATCAGCTTGGACTCATGCAAATGATAACAAAAGCTTTATCATTGAGATGATTGAAAATTTAGAAAAAGGCAAAGGAAATCAAAAGCAGTTAGAGGCCCTTTATAAATTTGCAATTCAAAAATATGATAAAACTTTCACTAATAGATCTATAGAGGATCTTGACCTTACTGATGATATTAAGTTAAAAAGAGATATTGAGCTGGAAAATAGAAAAGAGCAAAAAGCACTACTCAATAAAAAAATAGAATTAGAAAAGCCTGTTGAATTAACTGAAGATCAGAAGCTCAGGATTCTGCTAAAAAAAGCAAAACAAAATAAACGTAAAAGAAAAAATAGTTTAATTATTGATTAGACCTGAAAAACTTCACTAGAGAGTTCGTTAGATTTTCTTTCAGTGGTTCTACAAGTTCTCCAATAAGCTCTTTCTTTTGTTCGTCCATATAGATGCCTCTACTAATTTCAATCTGAATATTATTAATATCCGAATAAGTTTTATGGATAAAGCGAGTTATATGCCCACCGTAGTATGGAATATTCTGAGTAACATTTGATGAGAACGTTTCAAGTTCTTTGCAAACTGAATTAATATAATTTTTAGTACAAGAAATTCCTTCAATATCACTAACACAAAAGTCAGGTCTTATAAGAGGCTGATCCGGTGTGACCTTGAGGTGGTATTCCGTAGGCTTGGAAGGCATACTGTGCAGATCTATAAATGAGACAGGCTTTTTAGCTTTTTTTTGTAATTCGAGGATCATAGTCTTGAGCATTTCAAAATATGGAATATGATATTTTGATTCAAGTAGTGACCTAAGCTGTGTATCTGGCTCAGCTACCACAAGCTTCTCTCCATGGGAGTTAGATTTCCAGTTTAGTACAGCTTTGTTCTCTGGACGATTGAGATCAACACAAGTCCTATGAATTGTTGAGACGATTACTGCTATACCAGCTTCATTTAACTTTTCAATATCAACTAGTTCGTCGACTTTGAAGTCAACATCACAGGCTATGGCCTTGAGGTCATCAGTTAGAAATGGTTTAAATTCCACAGGGATGAATTCTCCCGAGTGAGGAATAGATACAATTCCAATGAAAGGCTCTTTGGGGGCAAAGTATTTAAAAATGGGAAAGTCACTCATATATAAGTCCTGATTTTGTTGTTTTGTAAAAAATACCACAAAGTTGTTTTTCTTGTCTAATCGGTACAACAAAAGGTATGTATCTACTTGAATTAATACTATTTTTGAGAATCTAGCAGAGGGTTATATGAAGTTTCCAGGACGTCGTAATACTAAGCATTACTTTCCGGTCACTGAAAAAGACAGATCGACTTTACTCTTTAGTGACATTGATATGTCTAAGTCGGATGTCTACGTCGTAGGAATTGATCAGCTGTTAGTAGATATTGAAATTGAAGTTACTGATGACTTTTTGGATAGTCATAACTTTGCTAAGGGGCAGTCTTTTATTATAGAGGATCAACTAGCTGATTCTATTTATAGTGAATTTAAAAATCTTGGAAAAGTCACTGGAGAATACCCTGGTGGTGCCATAGGGAATACACTCCATAACTATTCTGTTTTAAGTGATGCCTCAAGCTATGCACTTGGATCAATTAAAAGACAAATTGAAGTCGGAGACTACGCTTTTAAATATCTTTCTAAAACCAGTGGCCTTGTAGACATGTCTTACTTGCAGCCTAGTGAAAAACCAATGGGCCGAGCATTATGCTTTATCACACCCGACCTCGAGAGAACATTTGCTATTAGCAAAGGTTGTATGAATGATCTCACAGCTGAGTTCATTCCTGCTCAAATCGTTTCTGAAGCTTCCGCTTTACTCATCTCTGCCTATACATTGAGAAATGAGGACGATGCCGTTTTTAAAGCGACAGTAAAAGCATGTCAGGTTGCAAAAGAGAATAGAGTTCCAGTAGTTATGTCTCTTGGAACAAGTGACTTGGTAGAGGCGAGAAAAGATTTCTTAAATACTTTTATTGCCGAATACGTAACAGCACTTGCGATGAATCAACAAGAGGCAGAGGCACTTACAGGTGTTGAGGATCATTTATTGGCCACAGAAAAAGTTTTAGAAATCTGTGATCTTGCTCTAATCACAGTTGGTAAAAAAGGACTTTATTTAGGTTCATATACTGATGACGAAGTTAAAAGAAAATCAGAACAACCATTAGTGACAAAATCGATTGTAAATTACAACGAATTTGAATATTCAAGAGCGATGAGAAAAAGTGATTGTAAAAAACCATTAAAAATCTATACTCACATTAGCCCATTTAACGGTGGCCCGGCGACTATAAAGAATACTAACGGTGCAGGAGATGCGGCTTTATCTGCTCTTCTTCACGATATCAGTGCAAACTGTTATCACAGAGATGTCGTTCCAAATTCTCCAAAACATAGCTCGATCTATTTGACATATTCTTCAATTTCTCAAATTTCTAAATATGCCAATAGAGTAAGCTTTGAAGTACTCAATCAAAACTCACCCCGTCTCCTTAAAGGTCTTCCCGAAAGAGAAGATGGACTTGAAGATGGGTACTGGAGTAAGTGAGCCAAGTTGCAAGAGAACAAGCTCTTTTAAGCGAATATAAAGGCAATCTATTCGAATTCTTAGTTGGATCGAGCCTTAGTAGAAAACTCAAAATTGAAATGAAATTCTTAAGCTCCTTATCTGAAGAATTTAAAAAGATGCTATCAATTCAAGAATCATTTATAAGGCAATACTATCCTGAACTATTGATAGATTTACCAGTGCTAGCATCAGGCATAGCCGATGAGATTATTAACTCAATTGAGTTTGAGCAGATCTCTGATATTGCAATTGTTGGTAAAGTGGCATTAGCTTCTCAAAATTCTACCTTCTCTGAAGCAGATATCATACTTAAATCAAAAAATAAGTTCTATCCAATAAGTCTTAAACTTTCAAAAGCAAATGCATTTGTGAATACTAAGAGTGCAGGTCTTAGAAGTTTTTTTACAAAATACTTTAGCTCTTTTGGCGATGAAACCGTTAATTCAATCCAAGATAGCTTTAACCAAAATTGTGATCTTATTATAAATAACTTTGCCAATGCACTGTATGCGAACCACGATCTTGAATATGATGGAAGCTTTGCTCAATGGGTAGATCTTGGAAATACATCTTTGTCTGGGCAACTTGAAGGGGCAGACCGCGAGTTGTATAAGCATATGCTCTACGCTATCAATGAGAAGGTCTACATCCACGTTAACCAGCTACTTGTAAAAGATCCTAAAGCATTCTCAATGGACTTATTACCTTTGATGGGCTTTGGTGATCGACAAATTATCCAAGCGACATGTTTTTATAAAGCTAATGCTAAGAATTATGCAGCGTTTGAAAATGTGGTTGAGGTGTATGATAGTGGCTTTGAAAAGTTAGAACCAAAACTTGGAAGTTTTAAGATGGATGTCGCAAATTTTGATATATGTTTAGGAAAGAAAACCCTACAACTCAGAGTGAAAGCTATGAATAAATTTACGTCTAAATCATTTAAGATGAATTGTTCTGTTAAAACTAGCTAGCTTTAACTAAATCGAGATGTCTTTGTTGATAGATATTTTCTTTTTCTCTGATATCTTTTAAATTAAAACGACCATTTGTATTTGTAACGATAGCACTTGTTATACTTAACCAGCTAGTGGCCCTATTAGTACTTATAAAAATCTTTCTATTATGATTATTCATTTCAATTTGAAGACAATTTTTAATAATTTCAAGAGCGTCATGATCAAGCTTTAATTGAGTGTCATCAATAAAAATATATCTTGATTTTGATAAAAGTGACTTTACCATCGATGCTATTGATATCTCTTTTTCTGAATAAAGTTCAGGAACTTTATCGAATGGTTTGAGCGAGTTTACAAGTTCTACTAAGGTTTCGTTCTTAATAGTTTTAATAAGTGCCTCGAAATTATCATCATTATTCTTGATCAAACTGCTTGGTATTGAATCCAGGATAAAGTTATCTTTAAGACTCTTTGTAGGATGTAGAGAACTTAAACCAGAAGTAAAACTAAAATCAATGACTCCTGATGAACCATTACTCTTTAAGAAAGAGATAAACTCCTTAAGAGGATTTGGCATCTCAAATTTGCATTTATTTTCATGGTTAAACAAAAATAGTGAATATCTATCTAAATCATTTTTAGTCATCATAACCCTTATCGTCATTTTACCATCTTTGTTAAATTAAATATTTACGATATAATTTGCCTAAAGGAATCAATGATTTATGTATAACCAAGATAAAAACTCAAGTAAAAAAGTTGTTGTTGCTCTAACTGGTAGAGTTGACTCGGCTGTGGCAGCTTTTTTATTAAAAAAGCAAGGGTACGATGTCATGGGTCTAGCTATGATCACTGGGCCTTCTGGGGACACAGCCAAAGAGAAACCTAAATGCTATATTGAGAATATGGATAAGGTTCAGGATCTTTGTGAACAAATGAAAATCCCTTTTTATGTATCTGATATAAAAGCGGAATATGAATATGAAGTCATTGATAGATTAATGGAAAATAAACTGAACGCACTTTCCAACAGTTCGTGTTTTCAATGTACATCTGTAAGGATGAAAATTCTTTTAAGAAAGATGAAAGCTCTGAATGCTGATTTCATTGCAACTGGACATTACTGTAAGGTCCACCAAAATTTTAACTCTAATGAGTATCATATTCACTCTAATAATAATGCCGAAGTTGATCAATCTATACTTCTTGCAGGACTGGACCAGGATATTTTGAGTCATTTAATTCTTCCTCTTGGCGAACTTAGAAAAGAAGAAGTATTAAAAATTGCTAAAAACTTTGGTCTTCATAAAAATCCTTCAATTATTCAAGAAGGATTTTGCTTTAAAACCGTTGATTCAGTTAAAGAATTAATTAAAAAGAATGTGGCTCCTTCTCTTATAAAAGAAGGAAACTTTATCTCTATGGATGGAGAAATCACATACGGTGAGCATGATGGGATTGTTAATCATTTTATCGGACAAAAAGAACTATCTATTGAAAACGGAATGAAGCTTGAAAAGACTTTACAGATAGTTGACTATAGAGCGAAAACCGGAGACATCATCTTAGGAGAAGATAAAGATTTACTCTTTGGTGGAGCGCAACTTACACAACTAAATACAAGCGTAAGACTTGATAAAAGAAAGCCAATTCAATGCTATGTTAAGTTTAAATTTTCAAATGAACATATTAAAGCTCACATTTTCTTTAAGAATAACAACTCTGCTTATATTGAATTCAACGAACCTATTTCACCCCTTCTAAAGCGAGAGCAAATGGTGATCTTTGACTCAGATAAACGAAATGCAAAAGTCATTGGAACTGCGATGGTTAATTCAAGAGGTGAGTTCAAAAGTGTTGATAGAGTCGCAGTATATAGAAAAGGAGAAACGGATGATAATGAAGTTCATACTGATTTTAAGTTTTAGTACGTCTATTCTTTTCGCTCAAACAAAACTCACAAGTATTTATAAAGTTAAAAGTTATATTGGTAAGAGTAAACAAAATACAATCATAAAAAATGTCCGAGATATAGTTTATGCTGGTATTCCCAATAGATTTTTTGGAACAGTTGGGCATAAGAATGTTCAGTCCTTCATTCAAAATAAACTTGAAAAAGCTGATGAATTAAAGAATGTATCACTTCAAATTGATACATTTAAAATTGACACTAATGCAGGTATTAAGAGTTTTGAACAAGACTTTAATAAAAAGATAAAACCTGTTTTCAAATCAGATACGAAAGATTTTAAAAAATGGTCTGGCTTTAAGGACTATATGAAGAAAACAATCGAATCTAAAAAAGAAATTGACGCTAAAAATTTTATTCTAACTGTTAAGGGAGCAAGTGAAGAAACACTTATCATTACTGCTCACTATGACACTGTCATCCACAACAAAGAGACAATGATAATAGATGAAAAATCTAAGATGCCTGGTGCCGATTTCAATGCTTCAAGTGTCGCTATTATGCTTGAATTAATAGATAGAGTCTCAACTTTAGAGCTTAAGAAGACATTAAAATTTGTTTTTTTAGATGCTCAATCTTTAGGGTTTCTAGGTAGTTATCAATTTGCTAAAGGCTTAAGTGAGAAGGATATAGGTGTAATAAATCTAGAGATGCTAGGATATGACTCTAAAACGAAAGATGAAAATAAGCGTTTAAGAAACTTTAAGGCTTATGCAAGAGACAGTCGTGTTGACTCAAAAGGTGTAGATAAGAAACTTTATGAATTAATAAATAAGTACGTAAAAAAATCTGGTACGAGTATGAATTTTAAGTTGGATCAAAATAATTTTGATCACTCAGATAATGTTAGATTTAACAAAATAGCCAACTTGACTCTTTCACAAAACTGGGAAGAGGACTTTAATCCTAACTTTCAAAGTAAGAATGATTTTCCTGAAACACTCAACCAAAGGACTCTTTATAATAGTTATAAGTATATAGGGATAGGTATATTGGGTTATGCGCTAGATTTATAACTAATGCTTGTTGTCAAAGTGATATTTTAAAGATATAAACCCGCAATGAATACAGATGGAAACCTTAACTATTTAAATTCTATTGGTATCGAAATTTCTAAAGAGATGATTGCTAATAACGCCGCTCAAACTGTTGTTGTTGGTATGAGTGGAGGAGTTGACTCATCTGTAACTGCATTGTTGGTTAAAATGATGGGTTATAAGACTATCGGTATTTTTATGAAAAACTGGGAAGAAGATGACGAGAATGGTCGCTGCCAGTCAGAAAAAGAATACGAAGATGTTGTAGCTGTAGCTGAGCAGTTAGATATACCGTATTTCTCAATCAATTTTGTAGATGAGTATAAAGAGAAAGTATTTCAACACTTTTTAGATGAATATGAAGCGGGCTTTACTCCAAATCCAGATATTCTTTGTAATCGTGAAATTAAATTCAAAGTCTTTTTTAATAAGGCCAAAGAGCTTGGTGCAAACTATTTAGCTACTGGTCACTACTGTCAAAATGTAGATGGTAAATTGATTAAGGGAAGAGATACTAATAAAGATCAGACCTACTTCCTTTATACAATGCAAGGTGATGTTCTAAAAGATGTCCTCTTTCCAATTGGTGGTTTAGAGAAAAAGATAGTGCGAAAGATTGCTCACGACTTTGATCTGGCCACAGCGACTAAGAAAGATTCTACAGGTATATGCTTTATTGGTGAGAGAAACTTTAAAAACTTTCTTTCAAAGTATCTGTCGGAACAAAAAGGAAACTTCATTCGACTTGATGATGGAAAAATAATGGGGCCACACGATGGTTACTGCTTCTATACTAATGGTCAAAGAAAAGGTTTGGGTTTAGGTGGTCCTGGAGGACCGTGGTTCGTTGCTGATAAAGATAGAGATACAAATACGGTATATGTTGTGGAAGGTGAGAAGCATCCTGCATTGTACTGTGAGTTTATTGAGTGCGACGAGTTGAGTTGGGTGCATAATAAACCTGAATTCCCACTTAAATGCATGGCCAAGATAAGATATCGTCAAGCTGATCAAAGCTGTACTGTTACTGAAACAAAAGATGGCTTAAAAGTAGAGTTTGATTCACCTCAAAGAGCAGCAGCAATGAGACAATCGATTGTTTTCTACTATGGAGAGACTTGTCTTGGGGGTGGAATGATTTCAAAAATTGGGCCTAGTTTATTTAAGAAGTTGGAGTAACTCACTTCCAATACTTATCATCATTTAAGTTTTTTTCTTTTTTATCTTTTTTATCTTTTGACTGTTTTGGTTCAAATCCAATGCATTCACGACCTTGATTAGCATCTTTGACGATAATAGAGGGAAGCTTCTGGCTTTTGATATTATAGACTCTGCAACCCTTTGGTGCATATTGATCAAAAGTTATAAAGTAGTGCTTGCATTTTATACAATTAGGACTCATAGGACTATTTTAAGGGTTCTTGCTGGGAAATCAAAAAGTTTTTAACTAGGCAGCTTTCGGAGTCTCATTTTTTTCCGGAGTCGATTGATCAGCTTTCCTTTTCTTATATCTTTGCTCAAATTTAGTTTTTAGTGTTGGGTATTTAACAATAACTTCTAAAAAGTCTTCTTTATTAAATGTGTAGAGATCACAGTAAGAGTTTGTTTTAACATCAGCACCACGAACAGTGTCTTGCAAAAGAGCAATTTCACCAAAGAATTGACCGGCTTTGAGTTCATTTAATACTTTCTCACCAGATGAAACTTCAAGTTCTCCATGGCCTATGATAAACATCTCGCCTCCCATATCGCCCTTTCTAATAATAAACTCATTAGGAGAGTGGAAGGTTTGTTCTAGTTTTTCGGCTATCATTTTTAAACAAGGTGTAGAAGCATCTTTAAATATATGAACACTTCTGATGAATTTAATTTTTTGGTAGATATTCAATTCATTCTGAAGGGCTTGAGGAAGATCTTTTAAAATTGTAGAGTCTTCATCCGAAATATTCTTAGTAAGTAGGTGGTTGTAAAAAGAGAAAACCTGTTTTTGTAAACTCATTGGAATATTGTAGTATTTCATAAACTGCATCATTCCGTTCATCTTGCCCTTTCTTTCTTCTTTGTATTTGTCTGCAAGCATGATGAGCCTTGAAAAATTTGCAATAATAATACCGTAAGTTGCAGCACCCACTAGCATGATGGCCATAGTATATACTCGTCCAACATTAGTTGTAGGCGTAATATCACCGTACCCAACTGTTGTTAGTGTTGTAATAGTCCAATAGAGTGAGTGGTTGTAGAATGTTATGGCGTCAAATTGTGTTTGAGGATTTACAATCATCCAGCCACATGCGATCCAATGAATTATGGTCATAATTGTTCCAACCACTAATGAGGCTTTGGCCCATTTAGGAAGAAAATCAAAGATATCAATTAGGGTTCTAAGTTTAACCACACGAATTACTCTTACGAGTCTTAATATAGATAATACTTTTAATGGAATACTAAGGCCTAAAACAGCTGCAACAATATCGAAAGGTATTGAGGTTATTAGATCTATAGGAAGCCAGATTGATTTTGAATAGGGTGTAACAGGAATTTGATCATCACTAGTTTCTCCAGGAAGCTTTAATCTTCCAGTGAGTCTTAGGGCAATGTCTGTGAAAAATACCAAGGAAAACAATCCATCCCACCAAATATTATGTTCTTCCACATCATATTCCATTACAAAGCTTATTGGAGCTTCAAAAGCGGTATACATGATTGTGAGAAAAAGAAATCCTAACCACACCATAGTGAAGCGATTTTCTTTATCTTTTGGATTGTAGTTGTAAAACATCATTATTAGCCTTCCATGAGTTTTATCGGATTTTGTAAGCAAAATCTTAAGAAAAATCTAATGAAATTAAGATGTTAAAAAAGTGATCATAAATTTTTGATAGTGCTCAACCTTTTTCCAGGAATTTATTACATACTGCTCTTAACTACCTGGAATTATTGCATGATTTGGAGGGTTAAAATTTAAAACTTTGGCACGGTTAGTGCAGCTAATGAATGTGTAATGAGTTCTTAAGTTTAACAGGAGATTATTTAAAAAATGAAAAATGCAACAGATGTGGACCGTAGATCAAATGTCATCCCACTTTCATTCAAAGACAGAAGAAATTCTGATGAATCCAGAGCAAATGAGAAAGTTCCTCATGATATCGCTCATCCTGCTTCAAAGAACTTCTCATTAGATGATCCACTCGCTGATCTTCTCAATGAGTTTAGTGGAATAGATCTTGAAGCTTATGACTTTGATGACGAAGAGGAAGAAGAAGATTATATTTTCAGTCATCAAAAAAACTGGGACTTTCAAGTCTCCATTGAAGATTCGCCTAAAGCCATGGCCGATATGATTGTCGAGCAAATCAAAAGATTAAAAGATGATTCTAAAAGAATTAAATATTATTTAAACGAGCTCAATCTAAATTCTGATTAGTTATTTCAATTTAGTTTTTTTATTCCTATACTAGATTAATGAAAGAACAAATTTTATTTACCAATGATGCCGTCGTTTTGGCTCTTTTATTTCTTTGTCTTGGGTTAGTGTTTTATACTTCAAGTTTGAAAACTGGTTTTTTTAAAAAGTTTTATACTTTTGTTCCAAGTCTTCTTCTTTGTTATTTTATACCAGGACTACTTAACAGTTTTAACATTATAGATGGTGAGGCCTCAAAATTATACTTTGTCTCATCACGCTATTTACTTCCTACCACACTTGTTCTTTTAACAATGAGTGTGGATCTCAAAGAAATTGTGAAACTCGGTCCAAAGATGTTGGCCGTATTTTTTGCGGGTACATTTGGTGTTATTATCGGTGGACCTCTCGCTTTGCTATTTGTGAAGTTCTTAATGCCAAATGTCTTTGAAGGATTAAACCTTGATGAAGTCTGGAGAGGTATGACAACTGTTGCTGGTTCTTGGATCGGTGGAGGTGCTAACCAAGCTTCAATGAAAGAAGTTTTTTCTGTTAATGATAAAATATTTTCTATGATGGTTGTTGTAGATATTCTAGTTGCAAACGTTTGGTTGGCCGTACTTTTATTTTTGGCTTCTAAAAAAGAAAAAGTAAATGCGTGGATTGGTGCTGATAATAAAAGTGTAGACACAATTATTGAAAATGTTGAAAAACTTTCAGTTGATAAGGCGCAGAACCCCAGCTTTAACCATCTCATTTATATTCTTACTATCGGATTTGTTGCAACTGGCCTTTCTCATGTTGGGGCTGACTTCTTAGGGCCTTTTATTAGTGAACACGCTCCAGAGCTTTCTAAGTTTTCCTTAACGAGTAAATTCTTTTGGCTGATCGTCATCTCCACAACTATAGGTGTGTTTCTATCATTCACAAAAGTGAAGAAGTTCGAGATGTATGGAGCTAGCAAGATTGGTAATATCTTTCTCTATATTTTGATTGCCTCAATCGGAATGCATATGGATATTTTTGCTATTTTTAATAATCCTGGGATTTTTGTCGTTGGCCTCATTTGGATTAGTATTCATGCCGTATTCATTATGTTTATCGGTAAGCTCGTCAAAGCACCACTATTTTTCATCGCTGTTGGAAGCCAAGCTAATATTGGCGGAGCGGCTTCAGCACCTGTTGTTGCCGGATTTTTTCACTCATCTTTGGCACCCGTTGGAGTGCTCTTAGCTGTCCTTGGCTATGTGGTTGGAACCTACGGAGCGTGGTTCTGTGGCATTTTAATGCATGCAGTAATAAAGCTTTAGTCAAAAAGTGCCTTTTTGTAGTCTCACATCTAAAAAATCTATAATTTCTTTATTGAGCGATTGCCCTTTTTTTACGGAATAATAGAAGTCTTCTTGAACTCCCTCTAGCTTTCCTATCTTAATGAGCTTTTTCTCTTTTAAAATTTCTTCTACGCCGTAATTTGGAAGAACAACCATTCCTATTCCCTCTATGGCCATGGATTTTTTAGCACTTGAGTCTTGGGCCTCGATAACCTGTCGATAGTGAACATTATGTTTAATAAACCATAGATCAATTTTACGTCTTATTTCAGAGGGGACATTAGGCAGAATAAAAGGTGATCCTTCAAGTGACTGAGGAAAATCTTTAGTCTGGCTTCTAAACTTTTCAACTCCGTAAACATACAGATCACTCTGATGAAACCGAATTGATTTAATATCACCTTTTTCTATATTGGGTGAGCGATTGGTAAAAATAATATCGCAGTCTGATTGGTTGAGACTTTTTTGCAACGAAGGGATATTGCCCTCAATGACAGTAAGACTTATTCGAGGAAACTTTTTAAGTAAAAGCTTTGTTACTCTGGTTGTTAAAGTTTTGGGAAGGGCATCGTTAAAACCTAATTTAAACTGACTTGTATCACTCAGTGATGCTTTATTTATTGATGAAATTAATTCTCCGCCGATTGCGAAAATTCTATCGGCGTAAGAGAGGACAAATTTACCATATTCGTTGATAAATAGTCTTTTAGATTTCCTCTCAAATAGCTTGTGGCCAATGGAGTCTTCTAGAATCTTTAGTTGCATACTTAAAGCCGGAGAGCTTATATTAAGCTTTTTAGATGCCATAGAGATACTGCCAACATGGGCAATTTCTCTAAAATATAGAAGTTGCTGGTAATTAAGCCAATACATCTTAAGTTCTCCTTAACTATTTGTTAATAAATATATACTGATGATTAACTTAAGTAAATGATATTATATAAAAGGAGGTGGTTATGAACAACCCAACTATTGTTAAAGTATTATGTAGCCTTTTCTTTTTGCTTCTCCTTTCTTGCTCTACTTTCTCCAAGCAAGAGATTAAGTCTGATTCTAAAGTTAATTCTAACAGACAAATAGATAAAGACCTTGATAAGATAAAGAGAGAGAAACAAGAATTAGAATATGAAAGGCTTAAACGCTTTCGAACTCTTCACGATAAAGGTGCGACAGATTGGTAGATCCAAAATATAATCCATCAGGGTTAATAAGTTATGCAGAAATAAGACAGAAACTAAAGCTTGTTCTGGGATCAGAAAATCAATTTTACATAGTAACTTTTGTATATGGTCTCGGAGTTGGTGTTTTGACCTTGGCAATTCCAATATCTGTCCAATCCCTTGTCAACACAGTATCTTCAAATGTTTTGATTCAGCCTCTTGTTGTTTTATCTCTTCTTCTTTTATCTCTTCTCATTTTTTCTGGGATTCTCAAAGCTTTTCAAACATATATTATTGAGAGTTTTCAAAGAAGATTTTATGCCAGAACCAGTAGTGAAATATCAGTGAAAATTCTTAATGCAAGCTACAGTCAGACCAATGAAAGAAATGCCGTAGAGCTTATGAATAGATACTTTGATGTCATGACGGTTCAAAAAACTGTAGCTAAACTTTTGACTGATGGTGTCTCACTCATCTTAAAGACAGTAGTTGGCCTGCTCTTATTGGCTTTTTACCATCCTTATTTTCTCGTCTTTGATGTGCTTTTGGTGATCTTGATTGCTCTTGTTTGGAAAATATATGGAAAAGCGGCTATCAAGAGTGCAATATATGAATCGAAGGCAAAATATCAAGTTGCAAGCTGGCTTGAGGAATTAGCGAGAGCAAATTTCTTCTTCAAAACAGATTCTAAAAAGAAACGAGCACTTAAAAAATCAGATGACCTCATCCATAATTACTTAAATAAAAGAGAATCACATTTTAAGAAACTCTTCTCGCAAAAGATATTTTTACTTATTATATATGCTTTTATGAGTGCACTTGTTCTAGGTCTTGGAGGATACCTTGTCATCAATGGGGAGCTGTCTCTAGGACAATTAGTGGCTGCTGAGCTTATTGTTACCGTGATCCTCTCTAGTCTTTCAAACTCAGCAAAGTATTTAGAGTCTTTTTATGATTTATATGCCGCTGTTGATAAAATCTCTTCTTTTCACGGTCTTACTCCAGAGACGAGTGTCCTGCTATCTAATAAAGAGCCCTTAATAGGAGGAGACTTAAATTTTGATAGCGTGAGAGTTAATAATGGAAAGTCTAATTTGTTCTACGATTTTAATTTTAAAGCAGGTTCCACTTATATCATCGAGTCTAAAGTTTACTCATCAAAACAATTTTTCCTCAGTCTCATCCAACAAATTGAGCATCCTCATGAAGGTGAGATTAAACTTGGTAATCAAGTGTTTGGATCTTTATCACCCATTATTTTAAGGGATGAAGTACATGTCATTACAAAAACCCTAACATTTGAAGGAAGTATTCGAGAAAATCTATCTTGGGGAAAAGATAATATAAAAGATAGTGAACTCACTTTGGCCTTGCAAAATACATATTTAGGTGAAAGCCTCAATTCATTTGAAGACGGATTAGATACGCTCCTCCTTCCTTCTGGTTATCCTTTTTGGTCGTCTCAACTTTTTCGTTTTGAAATAGCACGAGCTCTCATTAATAAGCCAAAAATTCTTGTTCTCACTGAGGTATTTGATCAGATAGAAGACAAGAGAATTCTTTCGATGATGAAGGAGCTTCAAAAATTAGATATTACGATCATTTATGTCACGAATAAAAATTTGAATAATATGTTGTATGAAGAAAAACTGATATTAGATGAAAGAGGCTTGAGTCGTTATGAGGATGAATAAAGTTGAAAAAAATGATTTAGATCTTTTTACCTCCCCTAAAGAGGAGAAAATTCCAAGTTGGGCACGTGTCTTTGCTCGAATACTTATAACCTTTTTAGGTTTTTCGATAATTGTTTTGTCAGTCGCTCCGTGGCAACAAACATCCAAAGGTGTAGGTGTAGTTAGCGCACTCGATCCAAATAATAGAATTCAAGATGTTACCTCTAATCTAAAAGGTAGAATTAATAAATGGCTTGTTAGAGATGGTACGGTGGTTAAGAAGGGTGACCCTTTGGTAGAAATTGTAGATAACGATCCAAATCTTATAGATCGTCTTACCGGAGAGAGGGATTCAACATATAAAAGTTTTGAGGCATCCAGAGCTGCTGCAGAAACATCCTTGTTAAATTATAAAAGGCAAAAAAGTTTATTTGAGGACGGTCTGACTTCTAGGCTTTCCCTAGAAAAAGCAAAGATTGAATACAAAAAATATTTGTCCAGCGAAGCGGGCTATGCTGTTAAACTGGCTCAAACGGAAGTGAAGCTATCACGTCAACAGTCACAAATGGTAACGGCTCCAAGAGATGGAACTGTTCTAAAAATTTATTATGGATCAGGTTCGGTTTTTGTAAAAGAGGGTGATAAGCTAGCAAGTTTTGTTCCCGAAACTTCAGAAACAGCTATTGAAGTATATATTTCAGGAAACGACCTCCCGCTTGTTTATCCAGGTCGAGAGGTAAGGATTCAGTTTGAGGGATGGCCTGCGATACAATTTAGTGGTTGGCCTTCTGTAGCCGTAGGAACTTTTGGGGGGGTTGTATCCAATGTTGATGCTTCAGCTTCAAAAGATGGAAAATTTAGAGTAATAGTCGTGCCAGAGAAAGATAATGACTGGCCAGATACAAATTTCTTAAGGCAGGGGACTCGAGTTGTTGGATGGATAACATTAAACACTGTAACATTAGGGTATGAAATTTGGCGACAGTTTAACGGCTTTCCACCTTCACTTGAGAATTCCCCAAGCGAGTATAAAAATGAATCGAAGTAGTTATCTTTTTCTTCTAGTTTCTTTAGCTTTATTTTTTTCTATAAATATTTCTGCTAAAGAGCTCTCTCTTCAAGATTTAATCGCTAATAGTAAGAAGCATTATCCAGCTCTTTTAAATCTTTTGTCAGATAAAAAGATGGTCGAAGAAAAAATAAATGAAGCTATAGGATCATTTGATAGTCAAATTGATATAAGCGCATCTCAACGTCTCGATGGATACTATGATGGGGACGATGTTGAGCTAAAAGTTTCAAAGCCCCTTCAGTTTTTGAATTCAAAAATTTATTCTAGTTATCGAAAAAGTGATGGTAAATTCCCTACTTATAATAATGACCTGAGAACACTAGAAGATGGTGAGATAAAAGCGGGTGTAAGTTTCTCCCTTTGGCGCGATAGTTTTATAGATTCAAAACGATTAAAAGTTAGAAATTCAATATTAGAAAACAAAAAGATAGTTGCAGTTAATTTCTTTCAAGAACAGCTTATTATATCAGAACTCTCTAAAGCTTACTGGGACTGGATTACTAAGGGCAAAATTTATTATGTGCATAAGGAACTTCTTGGCTTTGCGATCGCAAGAAACAAAAATTTGAAAAAACGTATAAAAGCTGGAGACCTCTCTAAAATTTATGAAATTGAAAACTTACAATATATTGTGAAGAGGCGAGGCATATTTCTAAACTCTCTTAAAAATTACCTCAAATCGTCCCTCAACTTATCACTTTTTTATAGAGGTAATGACGGCACTCCCTTAAAGATAGAAGATAGTAATTTTCCAAAAAACATCGATTTTTCACCTGTTTCTCTAGATCTTGCTAAAGATCTCAAGAGTGTTTCAGTGAGTCATCCAAAAATCATAGAACTTGAGACAGAGCTCAATCAATTAAATAACGATGAGACTTTTCGAAAAAATAGTTTAAATCCCTCTCTCGATATTGATCTATCAATGTCTCAAGATTATGGAGATAGCGTAGACTCTTTTGATAGAACTATTGAGGAGCAAGAAGCTAAAGCCCTTATAAGTATGAATATTCCACTGGAAAGAAATCTTGTCCGTAGTCAGCTTGCACAGGTCAAAATTAAAAAGAGACTCCTGAATCGTAAAACTCAACTTGCGCAGGATTCCATAACAGCAAAGGTTAAGTCGTTATACGTAGATATCGAGAATCTCGAAAAAATAATTGAGCAATCAATACTCGAAATTAAGTATGCTGATTTACTAGTGAAGGCAGAGATTAAAAAATTCAATAAAGGGTCGAGTGATTTTTTTCTAATCAATATTAGAGAGCAGTATTTAGCTGACGCTAAAATTACAAAATGGTCAAAAATTAACGAGTTTTATTCTCAGCTAGCTAGCTATAGAGCAATTACTAGAACGATCAAATAATAGTTCGATTAAATCAATCCTTCTTATTGATTTATTGTCATTTTTCGGCCAATTAATTGATGCTAATAGTTAAGTATGAATAAAACTAACTACTTATTATCTTTTAGTCTTATATTATTCTTTCTTGGAACAGATGCCGCTCATACGGCTTCTAGTCGAATCGGAGTCGAAAATTCTTCTTTAAAGACCATTAATACGTTTTGGATGAAGCTTAGAGAGAAAAGTTCTTTTTCTCATTTTTCTATTTTTGAGGGACCTGCTGTTGATGATATCTCTGAGAACGTTTCAGACGAAGATGGAGAAAGAGATGGAAAGATAAACTCTTGGCACCAAATAAGCTATAGGTACAAGCTTAGTGACAGGTTTAATTTTGTTATAAATCCTCGTTTTGCTATTACTTACGCAAGTGATAAAGAGGACGATAGTAACCAGTTTGAATTACTTAACCCCGTTATAGGTATCGCGGGAACTTGGTATAAGAATGGACGATTCACCTTCTCTGGTGGACTTAACACTATGCTTGTTAATGTTGAAGAGGGCACGAGAGAAGACGGTCTCTTAGCTAACCCTGGTGGTTTTCAGACGCTTAATTTTGCAGCAAACGAGAGTTTTGATGTTGGATCTTGGCTTTGGTTCCGCTTTTATGTTTACGATGATTCAATTGAAGAAGAGAAGTTTCAGTCGACTATTTCTCCTTACGTAACATACAAATACTCAGATAATCTTAGTTTCCAAATTTGGTATGATACTTTTGTGTCGGACGATGAAACTGATTCAGCTGCTCAAGTTTTTCTCGAGGAAGATACAGATATCGGTATAGGGTTTTATTATAGTATCTCCAAAAAATTGACAATTTTTCCACATCTTAAAACTAATCCAGATCAAAACTATGCTTTAAACAGTACTTCGATCAATGCTTGGCTCTTTGGTTCGTTTTAGACGAACTGTGAGCTTGTTTTTATGAAATATCTTCGTACTTAGTTCAGTGTTAAATTTAAATAAACCTTAGGAGGTTATTAAAGTGAAAACACTATTTAAAAAAACTTCACCAATCCTTTTTTTCTCAATGCTTGTTCTACTAGGAATGTCATGTTCTACACTTTCAGACAGACATCCAGATTCTAGTAATGAAAATACAGAGTCGCGTTGGGCAAACCCTATGGAAAACCCTACATTAGATAGAATTCAAAGTAGGTAGGTGCAATTTATAAAAAAGTTAGGTATTCTCCATTATGGAAAATAAATGGCTTAATTATCATCATCTATTATACTTTAGAGTTATTGCAACAGAGGGAAGTATCTCCAAAGCTTCAGAGAAACTTTTGGTCGGTCAACCTTCACTTAGTAGTCAGCTTAAAAATCTTGAGGACTCTTTGGGGCAACAGTTATTTCTGAGACAGAATAGATCTCTCGTTTTAACCGAAGCCGGTAAACTCGCCCTTGAATACGCAAATGAAATTTTTCTCAAGGGCGAGGAGTTTATGCAAGTGTTTAATGATGAGAATCTCGCAAGGAAATTTCATTATAAAATTGGTGTTGTTGATAGTGCTCCCAAAATCTTAACATGTGACCTTACCGAGTTTGCCCAGAAAGTTGGAGACAACTGTTTAGTAACATTGACTGAAGGAACTCCAAAAGAGTTAATTGAGTCACTTAATAATCACAAGCTTGACCTCGTTTTATCTACTAATAAAGAACTTTCTAATCAAGAGGACTTGATAGTTAGTGAATTGGCTACTCAGCCTATTTCTGCATATGCATCATCTGATTTTGCTCATTTGGTAAATGACTTTCCTGAGAGTCTCAATGACCAACCAATTATTCTGCCAACTAGGCATACTCAACTCAGATATGACCTTGAACAATTTATTCACTCTCATAAAATCCATTACAATCTAATTGCCGAAGTCCAAGACTCAAGCGTTAAGAAGCTTATGGCAGAACATGGTAAAGGAGTTATCTTTCTTCCTGATTTTGCTGCTCTTCCTTTGGTTAAGGATAAGCGGTTAATTAAAATTGGTAACCTCGAAGGTGTAAGTGAGACATATTGGCTAATTGCTAAAAAAAGAACTATTTCCACACCGATAAGTGATCTACTCATCAAAGATTTCAAGCTCCAAGTATAAGTAATTACATTCACAGATTGAGAAAAATTTACTTAACGTAGTTGATATTATCTTGTTTGTGCTAAGGATATAGCGATAACTTTATCATTAGGATTAATATGAACAACCTATACTTTTTTGTATCCTTGCTTATTCTAGTAAGCTTTTCTGCTTTCGCTAAACCTGGTGTGCATGTTGTTGACTCACTTGAGAATTTTTCAAATAAAGAATATAAGCATCTGTCTCGCCTTATAAAAGATGCAAAGATTGTTGGCGTCGGAGAGAGTGGACATGGATCGAGTGGATTTTTAAATGCAAGAACTGCAATTATAAAAAAGCTTATTGTTAATGACGGTTTCAGATTAATCCTACTAGAGTCAGCTTATTTTAAAACAGAGAAAGTTAATAGTTATTTAAACTCATGTTCAAATGGATCACAAACAGAACAAGATTTTACAAAAGTACTAAAGTCTTTAACGGGAATATATTCGAATGTCGAAGTTAAAAATATGCTTGTTTGGATTTGCGACTTTAATAAAAGCGCAGATGTAGCTGTTCAGTTTCATGGAATCGATATCTGGGAAGATCCTTGGGTCAATAAAAAATTGATTGAAAAAGCGCAGAAGTTTTTTAAAAAAGACACTTTTAAAAGTTTATATACAAAAGCTGCTGCAAACTGTTTTGCATGGCAAATTGATACTTGGGAAGACGGCGATACATTACCAGCTTGGCACTACCTATTAGAGACATGGCGTTTACCAAGTGCGGAGCATAATATTTGTTTGGGATCATTATCAAATATGCAAACGATGCTTAGAGGTTACCAAGGAGTAAAGGATGAGGATTACTTCTTTGCTAAATTGGCCTTAAAAGTATCTTACGTTTTTCAGACATATAGAGATCTATTCATGATTGATGTTCAAAGAGTTCTTAATCTGCGTGATGATATTCAAGCTTATCTTGTTACTCAGTGGATGAATAAATATGATAATAAGTATAAAGCAGTTCTATTAGCTCATAATATCCACGTATCAAAAAAACAATCTATTGTAGTTCCTAACAATCCAGGAAATCCTATGAAATGGGTTGATGTTAGATCTACCGGTGAGAATCTTGTGGCCCATTATGGACGTGGTTATAAATCAATAGCTCTTTCAGGTTATAAAGTTTCAAGTTCAAGAGATGGTGATTATATAACATTAGATCAAGAGGATGCTCTTGATTACGTACTGCAAGACCATGGAGATATCTTAATTGTTGATCCAGCAGCTAAATGGATAGATAGATTAGGTAATTGGTGGCTTCACGGTGAAAATGAACCTGCCTTCTTTATTCCTAGCATACAATATGATGCGATTTTCTACATAAAAGAGTCTAAAGCGGCTACTAGACTGGTATTTGAATGATTTTTATACAGTTCTTTGAGGCTTGGCTTTCGGTAAATGTGTTGGAATCTACAATATATTAACATTTGAACTCTAGATAATTTATCAAATTTTTATATACGATTACTTTAATATAAATCTTAAAGGAGAACTATATGAAAAACCAAATTAAAACCTTAGGCTTGGCTACTTTAGCGGTATTTGCATCAAGTTGTGCTACCAATATAGAAAAAGCCGATGGATTCGCAAATTATTCACCATCAGAAGCAATTCAAAAAGCTGAGCAATCAAAAACGAATGCGTGGAATGTTCAAGCAGACGTTCTAGCTAAGGGTGCATACTTTGATGGTATGGATCACCTAGAAGAAGCAAAGGAAGATCTTAACGAAACTGACGAAGCTCAAAGTGTTAAAGATGATGCTGCATACGCAACGGCATTTTTTGATAAAGCTGCTCGTCTTTCTAAAGAGAGAGCAAATAACTTCTCTTCAATTCTTTCTGCCAGAGAAGCCGCATTATCTGCAGGTGCAGGGTCCACAGCTAAATCAATTGAAAAACTCAGAGATATCGACAGTGACTTCATAGACTATACAGATGACTTCAAGAAAGATCCTTCTGCAAAAAATACAGCAAAACTTCAAAATATGTATCTAGAAGCAGAAGTTATGGCCGTACAGTGGAAGAAACTCGGAGTAGCTGAAAAAGTCATCAAACAATTTAAAGATAGAAAAGATGCAGATGATCTTGCTCCAATGACATTCAAAGCGGCAAATCAAGATGTAATGCTTGCTAATAATTTAATTGCAAAAAATCCGAGAAACCCCGAGAACTTTCAAGATAGTGTTGATAAAGCTCTAGCTAGTACAGTTCTACTTAAAGACGTAATGGAAGTAATTGCTGAAAACGGGGAAAAAACTCCTGAGAGAGCTGCCTTAAAAATTGTCAGACAAGACAGACAACTTGGAACTGCAGAGTCCAACTTACTTGCACTTGGAGCAGTTGTTCAGAGTCAACAGTCAGAAATTGTTGATCAGAGATCTACATTAATCAGTCAGTCAGACCAACTCGCATTTCAAAAAGCTATGGATAATGTGAGAAAAGATTTCTCTGAAGATGAAGCTGAAGTATACCAACAAGGTAATAAGCTAATCATTAGATTAAAGAAAATGAACTTTCCAGTAGGTCAATCTACTGTACCAGCTGGTTCAAAACCAATAGTTCAGAAAATTTCAAATATCTTTAAAGACTTTAATGCTAAAAGCATCATGGTCCAAGGCCACACTGATTCAACAGGATCTAAGACGGTTAATGAAAAATTGTCTGACAATAGAGCTGAAAACGTTGCAAATATCTTAAGAAAAAATGGTGTTAAAAACACTGTAGACGCTAAAGGTTTTGGTCCGAATATGCCACTTGCAGACAACCAGACTAAAGAAGGTCGTGCACTCAATAGACGAGTAGATGTTGTTATCACTGCAAAAAGTGTAAACGAATCAAACGAACAAATGGCTGAGTAATTAATTTACCATTAATAAATAAATTGGGGGAAGCTAGTTGCTTCCCCTTTTTATTGCCCACTTTTTAAATATAGGTAACTGACAACATAATAGGTAGTATATGCAAATATCAAAAATCCTAATACAAGCCTCAATGTGTCTTCGGTAGTTTTAAATTTTATTTTGTTTAATTTTTCGACCCAGTTTTTATAGAAGTTTTTAGAGGGATAGATTACATTTTTTAAAATGTAGAAAAATACAAGGCATTCAAGAGCTGTGAAAATTGCTTTTACTTGAGGCTTATGTCCATTTTCAGACAAAAGGTATGCACCTACACAAACGATAATGAAAATATCAGGCCGTTTCTGTATGGCACTCATTTATTGTCCTTGGACACTTATCCCTGAATTAGATTTGATTGTTTTATTCATTTGCGGAGTTTTATCTGATGTGCTTTTACCATTTAGATTGATACCTTCTTCAGTCTTAAACAAGACGAACTTTCCAGTATTGTACTGTAGACTTTTTACACTAATATCGGGACCAGTGAAAAGTCCCGTCCACATTAATGGTCTACATTTTAATATGGGACAATTATTTGTTGAGAACACGAGCTCTATAAAGTGAGGATCATAATTTGTGCTATCAAAGTGACAAACTTCACTAGGTTTTAAAGTTTTATTCTCTGGAAGTTCAACAAAACAAGATCTCTGAAAAATAGGTCCATTGCAATCGAGTTTGCCATTAATAAAGTGAACCTGATTTTTAATTCTATAATCATCACCATTTTTTAGACATTCTTTTTGTTTTTTTAGAATATTATCCATATCAAATTTAAAGGATGCTCCAGATGGAATGTCGGCGATGTCTTGAGCAAAAACTGATAGGCTTAGAAGAAATGTTAATCCGGTTATTATTCTCACATTGTACTTATCGACAAATGTGAAGAGAACTATAGTTGATAGATTTGGATTTTCAGTAGGTTACTTTAAGTGAAAAATTGATAGATGGTGCTCGGAGGGGGACTTGAACCCCCACACCCTTGCGGGCTCTACGACCTCAACGTAGCGTGTCTACCATTCCACCACCCGAGCAATTCACACATCTTAAAGGAGAATTTACAAAAAAGGAATGAAATTATCTGTTTTTCTTTTGAATAGATTCTGACAGATGCCGACGCCAGCGAGTGAATCAAAGATATAATCAACAAATAATGTTCTTTGGGATGTTGTTATTTGTGTTCCTGTTGAATTGGCAAGAACACCTCGAAGCTCTTTGTTGTAGTTGTTTGAAAGCTTTCTAAATGCTTGATATTCACTTTTTCCCATATAGCCATCGATAGACTTTTGAGAAGAGAGGATTATCTTATTTCTCCAAATCGAATCAAAGATTGCAGGAGGTATATCATTAGGCATTTTTCCAAGTAGTCTAATGAAGTGTTCAAAGCTTTTAGAGTCCATAATCTTCATGACCCACTTTCTTTGGGTTGAAAATTCAGGTAGTGCCTTTATTTCGTTTATGTATTTTCCAAATTTTTCTCTGACCTTGTGGAAAACTTCTTCATCATTCGATTGTTCAATTTTTGCTAGGATTCTAATCAGTTTTGATGTTGGGTGAAGATCGCTTGATTTCATTTTCTGAACAAGGTCGGGCATGAGATTGTTATCATCCATATAGGTGATCATGTTTTCGTAGTTTAAGCCGCTTTTCCAACCAATTTTTCTCATCATTTTAGTCATTAAATTTCTTTTTTCTACTGTTAATGCATAAGTCTGTTTTCCTACAAATATATCGAAAAGATCGTATTTCCTGAAAAGATTTTGACCAAAGTAATTTTTCATTTTCTTAAATATATTGAGATGCTCTTTTGCTATATTAAGCCCACCAAGTCCTTTGATAACTTGTCTGTACTTTATAGCACTTTTTACAGCTGCATATGTTCCGACTGTCATACTAGTGATTGGTGTCGCTAGGAGCACTCCGTAAGACGGATGTCCGTTAGCGATCATATACATTGGGAAGGTGAAGTCTACTTGTGAGCTTAAAAGATAGACAAGTCCCACATCAAAGCCAAATCTTCTTACGATCGAACTCATGTAGACTTTTTTTCCTTTAATAAAGCTAAATGCTTTGTCTTTAGTGCCTTTTAAAATTTCATTGAGAGTTGTTTTATTAAAACCCTCGCTAATTATATCTTTCAACTTTCTCTTAGCATCTTGAGGGAGATTATCTGCTTTCGCATTCATTGAATCTACGAGGAGATCTTGTAGAGTATTTCTTGATCGATTTATATCCACAAATTCGCCACCTCTGAGTTCAATTTTTTTGACACCCTCGATGAAAATCTTTTGAATTCCCATTTCTTTTTTTAATACTTGAAGTTGATCTTTTGTGAGTTTCGTTTTTGGAATTATCTCTTCAATAATATCGTCGAACGCCTCGTTGGCAAAACAACTAAACTGAAGTAGAGCAAATATGAAAATGAGTATTGGTGCTTTATTAATCATCCTCACACATATCGGTGTAAATAGATCAGAAATTTAGTAAAAGTGAGGACTGTTTTGCTTGGATTTAGTTTGTTTTATTTAAATACTCACTGTTATTACAGTATGTTGAGGGTGAAATCATTATTCTTGTTCAAAATAAAAGATGCCTCTTTTAAATAAATCAATGAGTAATGGCCATTGATCATTATCTAATTTTTTAAATTCTATTACGATTGGCCTATCTACTGAGCCAGAAAACCAAGATTCAACTTCGATATAAGAGTCGAACTCAATTCTATAAAGTGATTTATTTATACTTAGAATTTTATCTTCCTCATCATCAAAGCTTGCAAATCTTGTGAGTTGATCTTTGTAGATTGAGCTTGTTTTAGCGAGGGAGAGGATTTCTTCTTCAATAAACGTTTCACCGTCTGATACTTCCTCTTTTCCTTTTGAAAGAAATGAGATGAACCAAGATTTAAAGAAAGACTCATCTCCGATATAATTACTAATTCTTTTGTGAACCGTTGGGATCAAGTCATTAGGAATTGAATTTTTATCAGTTGAAACTTTTAAATCTTCTAGCTTTAAGTAATCTTCAGTTTCAATATTCTCTAAACAGTCAGTTAAAAAATTATCTAGAACAATTTGATCTTCAATCGATTTAAAACCAATTGAATAAGATAGTGAGTCCACAATACTCGTTCCCTCATGGGCAACACTCGAGGGAATGTAGACCATGTCTCCTGGTTCTAATATCCATTCAATATTTGGGTTAAAGTTTTTAAGTATTTTTAATTCTTTTTCTGGATCATAAGTGTGATCAGGATTCTCTTGCAGCTTCCAAACTCTTTTACCGGCTCCTTGGAGTATAAAGACATTGTACTTGTCTATATGAGCACCAATTGTTGAATCTTTATTAGAATAAGTTCCCATTACATCATCAAATAGCCACTTAGGAATGAAGTCTACACATTTTTCTAATTCAAAAAAATCACTAGATAGAGTGTTTAGATTGTGACAAGCAAAAGTCCACTTTCCTGAATCAAAGGCATTTTCTTCTAATGGACCTTCATGAACAGAATATCTTTTATCATCGTTATAAATAATACGAGTTTCAAAATCTTCGTCAAAAGCTAAGTCTTTAAACTCCTCAAAAGTTGAAAGATTTATTGCGTTTGGAAATGCATTGCGAATAAGAAGTGGTTTCTTTTCCCAGTACTCTGATAAAAATTGTTCAGGTGTAATTCCACCAAGAAAATGCATAAGATGAACCTAATATTAAAAGTTATTAAATAATTTCCTTCTACTTACCCTCTCGTTATTGGGCTTGCAATTAATTTTTATATAGGGAGTTTTTTGACCTATTTCTCTCGAGATCATTACTATGAGGTAGTCTTGAGAGTTGTGTGTTGCGTAGTTAGACAAAATGACTTATCTCTGAGATTTCAATTGTCGATTCCCCTTGTGAAATGATATGTAAATACTTAGAATAAAAGCAAATTTTAATTAAATTAACCACTTTTTTAAGGAATGTGTATGAAGAAGTTGTTTGGTGCTATTTTAGCACTTGTAGCGTTTAGTGCGCTTGGGGCGTTTGTCGTCACTCAAGCATGGCACATTGGCTATAATCAAGGCTACCAACCTGATCAGCCTATCGCTTTTTCCCATGCTAAGCATGCGGGAGAGTTAAATATAGATTGTAAGTACTGTCACTTTGGTGCAGATAAAAGTCGTCATGCGGGGATTCCACCTACTCAGTTATGTCTTAACTGCCATGCGAAAGTTAAAGTAAATTCTCCAGAAATTATGAAAGTACAAAAAGCTGTTGACTCTGGTGAGAATATTCATTGGAAAAAAGTTAACTACTATCCTGACTATGCCTATTTTAATCACGCACAACACGTAAACGTTGCGGGATTTGCTTGCCAAAAATGTCACGGTCCCGTTGAAGAGATGGAAGTCTACTGGCAAGAGAAAAAGCTCGGAATGGGTTGGTGTATTTCATGTCATAGAGAGAATGGAATTGCTGCACCAGAAGATGATGTTCATAGTGGTAAAGAAGGCGCATTCAAAGGTTCTGTTCAAGGTAAGAGTAGAGCTGGCGGTGACTGTTCTAAGTGTCACTACTAAGAATTTATTACTAATTTTAAATAATTAATAATTTTAAAGGTAAATATAATGAGCAAATTTGAAACAAATGAAAATGGCAACAAGCCCTCAGAAGGTTATTGGCAAGATGTTGAAAACAAAGTTCAAGATCAAGAAAAGACAGACAAAGAATTTAAAGACGATGAGTTCGATTCTTTCTCAGTAGAGAAATCGAGAAGAAGCTTCCTTAAAATTATGGGATTCTCCGTTACGGCACTTCCACTTGCTGGTTGTGTAAAGATTCCAGTAAGAGCTGCAATTCCTTATCTATATAAAAACGAAACAGTGCTTCCTGGAGTTGCGAACTGGTACGGATCAACTTTCAATGGAACGCCTGTTCTTGTTAAAACAAGAGAAGGTCGTCCAATAAAAATTGAAGGTAACGCTAAGTCTGTATTCACTAAAGGTGGTATTGGTTCTCAAGAACAAGCATCTGTATTATCTCTATATGATTCTAATCGTCTGAATGCTCCTACAGTTGATGGGACAAATGTTGAATGGAATCAGTTTGATGAAAAGCTTATCGCTGCTCTAAATTCAGCTAAAGAAGCTGGTAAAGAAATTCATATTGTTACTCCTTCAATGGCATCTCCAAGTGAGATCGCTCTTATCAAAGAGTTTACTAAAGCGTATGGGGCTACTCATATTGCTTATGATGGAACATCCGATTATTCTCAAACCGCTGCAAATGAAATCTCATTTGGTAAAAAAGCAACTAGCGAATATTCATTTGATAAAGCAAATCTCATTGTATCTTTTGGAGCTGACTTCCTAGGGACATGGGGTAACTCTTCTGCAAACACAAAACAATATGTTGCTAAGAGAAATCCAAAAGCCGAAGGTGGCATGAGTCGACATATTCAGATTGAGCCAATAATGAGCTTAACTGGGTCAAATGCAGACTTTAGACATACAAAATCTCTTAAGGATTCAAGATCTATTCTTTTGGGTGTTCTTCAAGGTGTGACTGGTGCAGAAGTTAAAGCCAATGTTGCCAATAAAGATATGATTGCAAATCTTGTGAAAGAATTAAAAGCAAATAATGGGAAGTCCCTAGTTGTTTCAAACGATAGTGATATAAATGTTCAGGTTATTGTTAACCAAATCAATGTCGCTTTAGGTAGTTATGGAAATACAATCAACGTTTCATCTTCAGATCATAAAGTTCTTGCTAACGATAAAGCGTTCGAAGAATTAGTATCTAAGATGAATACTGGTAATGTTGGAGCAGTATTACTTGTTGGAGTTAATCCAGCATATACTTATCCAAACTCAGATGCGTTTAAAAAAGCTTACGCAAAAGTAGATACAAGAGTAACTTTCGCTCTATCAAATGATGAAACAAGTACACTTTCAAACTTTAATGCCACTGGTAATCATGCATATGAGTCTTGGTCAGATACTTTGGTATCTTCAAGTGAATTATCATTTACTCAACCAGTAGTTCAGCCACTTTTTGGTTCAAGAATGTTTTCTGAAACTTTAATGGCCACTCTTTCTAAAAAGGGATCATTCTACGAATATATGAAAGCATTTTGGGAAGCCAATCTTTTTGCTAAGAGTACAGGTTATTTAAGTGCTGCAGACTTTTGGAATATGTCACTTCATGACGGTGTTGTAACTGTTGAAGGTCTTACAAGTAAAGTAAGTACTGGCATTATCAGTATTGCTCCATATGTTAGAAACGTTCAAAATATAAATTATAAATCTGGTCTTCAAATTATCACTTATCAAAAAACTGCGATAATGGATGGAGAGATGGCCAATAATCCTTGGCTTCAAGAACTACCAGATCCAATTACTAAAGCGACTTGGGACAACTATGCGATGATTAGTCCAAAGTATGCTAAAGATAATTCAATTAAATCTGGAGACTTAGTTACTCTTAAGTCAGAATCTCATGAGATTACTATTCCAGCTATCGTTCAACCAGGAACAGAGATGAATACTGTTGCTGTTGCAGTTGGATACGGAAGAGAAGTGGCTGGGAAAGTCGCAAAAAATCTTGGTGGAAATGCATTTGCATTTAACAAATTTTCAAATGGATCTATTCAAAATTCACTTTCTTATGGAACGATAAAAAATACTGGTACTTTTAAAGGTCTAGCTCAATCTCAGACTCACCAATATATGGAAGGACGAGACATTGTAAGAGAAGCATCCCTTACTGATTATTCAAAAGATCCAAAAACAGGTCATAAAAAAGTTAAACTCGTAAATATTTATCCTCCTCATAGTAAAGAGGGACATCAGTGGGCAATGGCCATTGATCTAAACAGTTGTACCGGTTGTTCAAGTTGTATTGTTTCTTGTAATGCAGAAAATAATGTTGCTGTTGTTGGACGCCAAGAAGTTGCAAATCGTCGTGAGATGCACTGGTTAAGACTTGATAGATATTACAAAGGTGATGATGCTCAGCCAGAAGTTGTTCACATGCCTATGCTTTGTCAGCACTGTGAAAACGCTCCTTGTGAAAACGTTTGTCCAGTTCTTGCAACTGTCCACTCAAGTGATGGTATTAATCAACAGATTTATAACAGATGTGTTGGTACTAGATATTGTGCAAACAACTGTCCTTATAAAGTAAGAAGATTCAACTGGTTCAACTATGATCGTTCAGACAAAATGGCGAACATGGTTCTTAATCCAGATGTTTCTCAAAGATCTCGTGGTGTAATGGAGAAATGTTCTCTATGTATCCAAAGAATCCAAGAGGGGAAACTTACAGCGAAACGTGACAGACGTAAGCTTAAAGATGGTGACATCAAAGTTGCTTGTCAGCAGTCTTGTCCGGGTGGAGCTATTGTTTTTGGTGATATGAACGACAAAGACAGTAAGATCTCTGAATACCTTGGTCACGATAGAAACTATACAGTTCTTGAAGAACTAAATGTTAAACCAAGAGTTAGTTACCTCTCAAAAGTAAGAAATAAATAATAAGGAATATTTTATGTCAGATGCGCATGTTTCAAAATTTAGACAGCCGCTTGTAACCGAAGATAGAAGTTACAAGCAAATCTCTGAGGATATTCTCGATACCCTCGAAGCTCCACCAACGAAGGGTTGGCTGATAGGGTTCTCTCTATCTCTTCTAATTCTTACGATTGGAACGATAGTAATCCTCTATCAAGTAAGCACAGGTATTGGTACTTGGGGACTAAACAAAACCGTTGGTTGGTCTTGGGATATTACAAACTTTGTATTTTGGGTTGGTATTGGTCACGCAGGTACACTTATTTCTGCGATCCTTTTAATCTTTAGACAAAGATGGAGAACAGGAATCAACAGAGCAGCTGAGGCAATGACAATTTTCGCCGTTGCTTGTGCGGGACTCTTTCCACTTATTCACGCTGGTCGTCCTTGGCTTCTTTATTGGGTTTTTCCTTATCCAAATACAAGAGGTCCTTTATGGGTAAACTTTCATTCACCACTTCTATGGGACGTTGTAGCGATCTCTACTTACTTAACTGTATCTTTAGTATTTTGGTATATGGGTCTTCTTCCAGATCTTGCATCAGTAAGAGATAGAACAAAGTCTAAATTTAGAAAAACAATATATGGAATTGCATCATTTGGATGGAATGGTTCTACAAGAACTTGGCATCACTTTGAAGTGTTATCGTTAATTCTTGCAGGTCTTGCTACGCCACTAGTTCTTTCAGTTCATACGATTGTATCTTTTGACTTTGCAACTTCAATTGTTCCCGGTTGGCATACAACGATCTTTCCTCCGTACTTTGTTGCGGGAGCGATTTTTTCTGGTTTTGCCATGGTTTGTACACTAATGATTCTTACGAGAAAAATTATGAACTGGGAAAATTATATTACTGTTAATCATATCGATGCTATGTGTAAGGTTATTTGTCTTACCGGTTCTATGGTTGGTTTGGCTTATGGGACAGAATTTTTCATGGCCTGGTATTCTGGAAATCCATATGAGCAATATGCATTTACTAACAGAGCTTTTGGTCCATACTGGTGGGCATACTGGTCAATGATTACTTGTAACGTTGTTTCTCCTCAGTTCTTTTGGTTTAAGAAACTCAGAAGAAACATGGCTTTCGTATTTGTTATTTCAATTTTTGTAAATATCGGTATGTGGTTTGAGAGATTTGTTATTATCACAACTTCACTTCACAGAGATTACCTTCCATCTTCGTGGGTAATGTATTCTCCAACTTGGGTTGAGATCTGGACATTTATTGGGACATTTGGATTGTTCTTTACACTTTTCTTCCTATTCATCAGATTCTTACCAGGAATTGCTGTGGCCGAAGTTAAGTCTGTATATAGATTCGCGAGAGGAAATAAATAATGAAAAAAGACTATGTAATCGCAACTTTCTTAGATGATGAGAAGCTGCTTCACTCTACTGAGAAAATTGTGTCAAAGAATGTTAAAATCTACGACATCTATACGCCTTTTCCAGTTCACGGACTTGATGAGGCGATGGGTATTAAAAGAAGTTTTCTGCCATATATCACTTTGTTAGCCGGCCTAACTGGTATGATCTTGGCGCTATCATTTCAGATGTGGGTTTTCAATATTAGTTGGCCTATAAACATCGGTGGTAAGCCATTTATGTCTATTCCAAGTTTTCTACCAATTACTTTTGAATTTACAGTTTTAATAGGTGCCCACACTACTGTTGGTGCATTTTTAGCGTTCAATAAACTTTTTCCTGGAAAGAAGCCTGTGATCATCGATCCAGCTCAAACAGAAGATAAGTTTATTATGGCCATAGATAAAGACGACACTAATCTTGATGACATCACTGCTCTTTTAAAAGAGGGTGGAGCTGTTGAAGTTAGAGTTCAAAATATTGATCTAAGTATATAAGGGGAAATTAGTGAAAAACTTAAATATAAAATTACTGATAAGCCTGCTTTCTGTTCTATCTTTGACTGCATGTTCAGGTGGAAAAAATAGTACAGGATACAATATCATAACTGATATGGCCTATTCTAAAGCGTACGAAGCACAAACTAAAAATCACCTCTACGCAAATGGACAAACGAATCAATTGGCAATGGAAGGAACAATCTCTAGAGGTTTTCTTCCAGATTTAATGGATGCTGAAGGTAATCCCCAGGTCCTATCTAATCCTTATGAGATGGATGACTATGCTTGGGAGCGCGGAGAGATGCTTTATCAAGCAATGTGTTCTTCATGTCACGGAGAAAAAGGTCTTGCCAATGGTCTTGTCGTAACTAAAGGCGGATATCCTAAACCACCGAAGTTTAATGCGAGAAAATGGAAAAAAAGAGATAAGTACCCAGCTGGTCACGTTTATAATGTGATCACATACGGTCTTGGAAATATGTCTTCATATGCTCAGCAACTCTATCCTATAGATAGATGGCATGTATCTGAATACGTTCGTGAAAAACTAATGAAAAAGAAAAAAAGAAAGTAATAGGGGATAAACGTGAGTACTAACTTAGATATTAAAAATTTTGAATTCAAAGGTGGGCTTAAAAAAACCTCTTTAATTCTTATTGTTATTGGGATCATCGCTACTGTTTGTGGCTTTCTTATGAACCCCACGATTGCTTGGGTTGATTTTATTGTCAACAACGTCTACTTCGTAACAATTGCAGTTTCTGGAGTTTTCTTTTTGGCCATCACTGGTGTCCTTCAGGCTTCTTGGATTACTCCTTATAAGCGTATTCCTGAGGCGATGACAAAATTCCTACCATACGGAGCTGTTTTAATGCTTCTGACATACTTTGGACTTCATTCTGTATATGAGTGGACTCATACGGAACTAGTTGCAAACGATCCTATTTTAAGTCAAAAAACTGCTTGGTTAAACGAGTCTTTCTACATGATTAGAATGGTATTGATTTTTGCGGCTTGGATTTTCGTAGGAATGAGATTAACGAAACTGTCTCTAAGGCAAGATGAAGGTCATGATGTTGCCGATAAAATAATTGGATCAAGTGCGCTTGGTTTAGTTCTATTTGCAATCGGTATCTCAGTTGCCTCTTTTGACTGGCTTATGAGTGTTGAACCTCACTGGTTCTCTACAATATATGGTGTAAATGTATTTGCTGGAAGTTTTGTTGCAGGTATGTCTTTTATCTGTCTTGCAACTATCTTTCTTAAAGAGAGAGGATATTTTAAAGGAATCATAAACGAAAATCATCTTCATGATATGGGGAAATGGATGTTTGGGTTCTCAACTTTTTGGGCCTATACATGGCTATCTCAGTTCTTACTTATCTGGTATGCAAACATTCCTGAGGAAACTGAGTATTATGTTTTAAGATTTGATCATTGGCAGTTCCAGTGGGCATTAAATTTAATTCTTAACTGGGGAGCACCTTTTCTTTTACTAATGAGCCGTCCAGCCAAAAGAAATATGAAAAGATTAAAGCTTGTTGCAATTATTCTTCTAGTTGGGCACTTTCTTGATCTTTATTTAATGCTTGCCCCAAAAGTTTTTGAGCACAATGATATTCACTCACTTGCTTCTAGTGGTTTTGGAGCTCTTCAATTAGCTCAGTGGCTTGGATTTGCTGGATTATTTATTTTTGTTGTTGGATCTGCTTTTAGTAAAAGAGATATCATCGCCAAAGGTGACCCTCAGCTTGAAGAAGGTATTCATCTTCACCAATAATCTTTATAAATTTACAAATAAATTAAAGCCTCACTCACTGTGGGGCTTTTTTCTTTTAATGACATTGAGTTCATGTAATTACTTTCATGCTCAACCCATAACAATTGAAAAAGATGAGCTGCCAATTGGCACTAAATTGTGTTTCATTGGAGATACTGGGACCGGAGACACAATCCAGTTTGAGGTTGCTTCTGTTTTGGAAAAAGAAGGCTGCTTAGAAGTCCATCTGCTAGGTGATATCATCTATAACTCAGGATTAAAAAATATTGATGATCAAGATTTTCAAGAAAAATTCTTAATACCTTATAAAAATTTACTCAAAACAACTCCATTTTTTATAAGTATGGGGAACCACGACTATAAAGGTGATACTTCGGTTTGGTATACCCATGCCAAAAATAATAAAAATATAATATTTCCCGCACCTTATTATCAACAAGTATATGGAAGTCTCTGCATCACGACTCTTGATACCAATGCTTTTTTTATCAAACAACTGCTTTGGCTGGATAAGGTCTATGGCCATGCGGATAAATGCAAGTTATCAATCTTTACAGGACACCACCCTCTAGTTAGCTCTGGGGCACATGGAGAGTCTCCATTTGTTATGAGAACCTTTATTCGAAATACTCTGCAGGATCACACTAAGCTCTATGTATCAGGCCATGAACACCAACTCAGTGACGAGGGCGAAGCCAATGGTACAAGACTGCTAATTTCTGGAGCTGGAGGAAGACTTAGATCATTAAAAGGTAAAGCCGTGGTGTGGGGACAAGCAACGCCTGGATATTTAGTAGTGACACTCGAGTCTGTATCACCATATTCGTTATCCTTTGAATTTGTCGGAGTCATAGATAAGAAAAGAACAGTTATTCATGCTGGAGAGGTTGCTCAATGAAATTTTCTAACCGATGTATTTCACTTTCAAAGAACCCTAAACATATTAGAATGGATGAAAAAGATCTTTTTGATCACGAATTAGTTACCAAACTCAATCAATTAAAAATTGAAATTAAAATTGTATTCAACACTTATCAAGACTCAGAGCTACTCGTATCTAAAGCCAAATATATGACATCCTATGAAGGGGAGTATATTGGAGTGATTGATGGATTCTTTCATCTTATTCAAGGTAAACCTCTAGAGGCCATTGATAGATTCCCAATAAAAGAACTCGACTATTTCTTAAGAGATAACCAGACTGAGTCTGCTTTTTCTGCATACTCTCAAGAACTGTATGAGATTATTGCTCTCGGTGAGAAGATGAAATCACTTGTACTGGGTGCAAAGGGCCAGATCTTCTCTTTCAATGAAGGCTTAGGTCCTTTGGAGCGGCGGTCTTTATCTGAGCAGTTTGAGGTGATTGAGGAGTTTTTATCTTTTTATTATTATAAGGAAGGATATTCCCTAGATAGTATAGAGTGTGTGGATATTACAGATGATGAAATCATTTTTAATGTTTCAAAAGAATTGGATATTGAAATTGAAAAAACATTAAATCAGAGTATAAAAACTAATTTGAAAATTATTGTTAATTCTTTCTAATATTTTTACAGTACTTTTCATAGTAGTCTGAAAAATCTCTTTCACCTAGAATGAATCTTTCTATTTCTTCAGGAGTGTAGTAATAACAGCGTTTGAATTTCAGAGCTTTTTTGTCTAATCTTTCATAGATCCAATCTCGATATCCCCGTATTCCAATTGATTCACCTTTTTCCATAACAGCAAAATCTGTATTTCGCTCATATGATGATCTTCCTTTACGAGAGATCATTTTTGCACCAAGTTTCATTAGCTGAGCAATATTCATGTTTTTGTAGTCAGACAGATGCTGAATTTCATGCATTAAAATTGCTTTTAAAGATTGATAATCGGGTGAACATTCAAAAAGTTTTTCATTAATATCTATAAAATAAGTTCTTTCGTTATTAAGTATATGGGAGAGTTTAAATGATGTTTTAAGAAAGTAGTCATCATTTTTAAAGATTCTCGTTTGGATTCTACCTTGAGCATAGTCTTTAATTAAGTCTTTGTATTGGGTACCAATAATGATGGCGATGAGATCATTTACTTCATTTAAACTAGTTTTATTTTCGCATGAATTTTGTTTAAGGTTGGCTTCTATTTTACAATTAGGCAGAAGGTCAAAAGAGCGTGCCGAAAGGGAGATCAGAAAGATTAACATGGTTATTTTCATGTCTTCCTATCGGCATTATTAATGAATTAATGAGAGGTTATTTTTTTAATATACCTGGCCGTAAACTCTTTCTGAATATTCAGGTAGTTCTAGAATTTCGTCTCTAAAAATAGCAACGCGATAGTTAGCTTGTTCTTGATCTAGCGCCTTCACTTGTTCTTTATCAAATAAATTTGCTTTGATTAGAAGGGGGACATCTGATTGGTCTAGTGGATCTTCAAGGCGAAGAATAAAACCGTTTTTCATTAGATAATAAGATGCAGAGTTCATAGTGCTTATACTCCTTAAGCTGAGTGAAAAAATCTTTTTTTCACTTGAAACTTCGTGCGGCGAAGCTTCATATAAATGGTTACATATTGAAAAGATGATTTCAAGTATTTTAAGGGAGACTAAAAAAATCACCCAATTTTTACATATTATACCAAAATAGCTCCACTATCTTTGGTCCTATGACACCAGTATCATTATACTTACAGCTAAGTTACCGTATTTACTTATTTAGAACTTGGCACGATTCATGCTCTATATAGGGGCAAGAGGGTAACTAGGATGGTTACTGATACAGCTTCCCAAGGATTGGGATTTATAGACTAGGATGGACTGTAAATTGTAATAAACACGTCATGAGGACTCAAACTTTAAGGAGTAATGTATGGAAACAGATGTAAACGTATTAGGCTTAATGTTAGTATTCTTAGGATTGGGAAGCTCTTTAATTCACTACAGTCGATTTGCTAAAAAGCAGGCAATCGCAACTATTACAAAAAATATGAACAATAATTAATAACTCTAGACGTTCACTTTAGAGATCAGTATAAACTGGTCTCTATGAAGTGGTCGTTAATTTTATTCTCTTATTTCTCTCTTTTTCTTTTTGGTCTAATTGATAACTCTAGAGGACCACTGTATCCAGAAATCTTAAGTTTTTTTAATCTAACTAATTCTCAAGGCTCACTACTTTTTAGTCTGTCTTCTGGATTTGGTTTTGTTGTAACTATTTTTTCTGGGACAATTTTTAGAATTTTCGGTGTCAATAATTCAGTTAAAGTCTCCGTTTGTCTTTTGATTATTTCTACTTTTATTTATGGATTCTTCGCTAGTGATGCTAGTCGCTTTCATTTATTTCTACTTGGTAGCGTTTTCTTGGGTATTTCTGTGGGATTGTTGTCTGTTGGGAATAATCTTATTATTTCTAGAAATGTAGAAGATGATAAAAAGCAGATGGTCTTCTCTGGACTTCATGCAATGTATGGCCTGGCCTCATTCAGTGCCCCTTTGGTATTGAGCTTCTATTTAAGCTCTGGCCAATCATGGCACACCTTTTTCTTTGTTTTAAGTGTTTGTGCCTCCGTTGTCTTTTTAATTTTTCTGCCAGTCAAAAATGACATTTATGAGCCAAAGACGAACTCTACTATTTATGTAGATAAAAAATCATCATTAAGATTAGGTCTATTAATTTCACTTTATGTTTCTTCTGAGATTCTTGTCTCCACTCGTATGGTTATCTATATCAATGAAGTTTGGTCTGTTGATCCATCAAAGTCTGCGCTATTCCTAAGTATATTCTTTTTGTTTTTACTTATTGGTCGACTGAGCTTTGCCTTTATAAAAATAAAGTTTGATGAGCTCACTCTTTTAAAAATATCGAGTGGACTTTCGGTTGTATCAATAATTCTTGGTATGTGGGTACATCCATTTTTCCTTTCTCTTTGTGGACTCTCAATGTCTTATTTCTTTCCCTGTGTTTTGGGGTGGGTCAGCAAGACATATCAAGAAAAAGCCGATGAGCTTATTCCTATGATGATGAAATTTGTAAATGGGATGATTGTTATTATTCATGGAGTTTTTGGGGTAGTATCGGACGCATTTGGTATTAAAGTAGCATTCTCTTTAGGCTTTATATTTCAGCTTATTGTCCTATATTTATTACAAAAACAGTCCTCAGAACCAAGAATATCTGCCTCTCATGGTAGTGTCTCCACTTAAGGAGAATTCTAATGAAATCAGTAATATTACCTCTTACGCTTATATGCTCAATTTCTCATGCTGGTCTTACAGATACTAAAGTGACCGAAAAAGCTTACGCATCTGTGTACGCAGACCAATTAATTGAACAGTTTGATAATGAGCTTGATAAACGACTTAAACTAAATCAAGACGAATCGATCCTTAGTTCTCACTTGTATTCTAAAATCTTAGGAGTGAGAAGTTATATCGAAGACAGAGAGGATTATGAAGGTAAAGAGCTTTCACTTTTAAGTATTACGAATACAAAGCTATATAATAAAATTGTTAAAGAAATTAACTCTCAAGCTATACAGATAAAACTTGAAAGAGAACAAGTAATTAAAAGTGAGGGAAGTGTACTTTTCCCTTCAGTTACAACTGCTGGGAACCTTACAGGAAATACCTATCCAACAAAAGTTTGGTCTTTAACATTTGATGATGGACCAAGAGGCAGTAAAACAAAAACTGTTGTTGATAATCTTTATCAAAGAGGAATTAAAGCAACATTTTATATGCTTACTTCCCAGGCAAAGAAATATACTGAAACAGCCCAATACGTAGTTGATTCTGGAATGACTATTGCTCTTCATAGCTATACTCACTTAGATCTAAACAAACAATCCCCAGCTAAGCTTGAGTATGAAATCACGAAGGCCAAAAAGGATTTAGAGAGTCTATTGGATGTTGAGACTAAAACTTTTAGATTACCGTTTGGATCTGGAATGAGAAATAGTAATTTGAGAACGGTGATTGCAAGAAATAAATATATTCATATTTTTTGGAACATCGATACACTGGACTGGAAAGACAAAAATCCTGCAAGCATTCAAGCGAGGGTAGAGAAGCAAATGAAGCTTACTCCTAAAAATTCTGGAATTATTCTTTACCACGACATTCATAATCAATCTGTAATTGCATCAGCGATGACTATGGACTACCTACTAGATAATGGTCATAAGATTTGTACGGTGGAAGAGGTAATTGATTTTCACAATGGTAAAGATATAAGTTGTGTAAAATAATTCAACAGTTGAGGCGCTCTAAGTGCTTTAAATGACGTCCTCGGTTTTGGCATACCCTTTGCTTCATAAAGGGTATGAAAATACTCATTCTTCTAACATTCACTTTTATATTTATATCTTGTGGACATGAGACAAACCCATTTCTTACTGAAGTCTCAACTCAAGAAATTGAAGTAGAATCTGCTGTTAGTGAACAATATAATTATGAATTAACAGAAGTTGAGTGCACTACAGGTGAGCAAAAAGCTGATACCTTCGAGCTAATTTGCATAGCCTTAAAAGATGACTTTTTAAATAACCAATGCGCAAGAGAAGATAGAGAAATTCTATTTAATAACTCTAGGTGTACAGGTACCTTCTAAAATAAACTAAACCCTTCGATAAATTTCGTCTTCATTTGAAAGACAGCGATGACACCTTTTTCAACTTGAGAAGTATAAAATTGTCCTATTCCAAAAGTATAAAGAGATCTGTCGACTTTTGTCGTATAAATTAATAAGTCCATATTATATGTATCGCCAGAGCCATTTAAAAGAGTGTAGTCGGCCATGACTCCATATAGACCAGTATTATGCTTAAATCCGAGAACATAGCGAGCATGGTACATAGAATCATTCTGTGAATCTGCTAAGGTCGCAAATCTAAACTCTGCAACCTTCTCGTCTGTTCCACCTGTATATTCATTATTATACATAGCAAGCTCAACCATTGTTAAGATTCTTGCTGCACCCATAGCAAACTTAAGTTTCGTGTAATCCTTTTTTAGATCACCAGTACATCTAACCTGTTCACAATTATAAAAAGAAAATTCATTAAATTTAGAGGCTACGTGTCTATAACCTCTTACAATACTAATAAAGGATATAGGGTTAAACTCGATCCTTGCATCATAACTATTTATAACAACACTTGAAGAGAGGGTTACAGCTGGTCTAATAAATCCATAAAATGGTTTCTTTTTATTAACCTTTCCCCACAGCAAAAGGTTGTACCCAGATTCTGCATTAATTTCAGCTCCAATGGACGGGTAACTTCTGAAACTAGTTCCCAGTGAGAGATCGAATTTTGCTAATGCACAAAAACTTATACTGAGAAGTAAAACAATTATTTTCATAAAAGACCCTCAAGAGTCATAAACCCTTGAGGAAAGAATTGATTGTGCGGGTCGTGAACACTTTTTAATTCTTTAAATAAGTTTGTCTGATTGTCGTTCCAAAAGTCGGTGATATATTTTTGCTTGATAATACCAATTCCATGTTCAGCGAACGGGGAGCCTTTTAGTTCAACCACTTTCTTGTATAGCTTTTCAAATTCTTTTTGACATGTTTTTACGTCTGAATCTGTGGGCATGAAATTAAAATGAAGGTGAGCATCACCAAAATGTCCAAATAGATTGTAGCGAACACCAATTTTTGTAAAGCTTTTGTAGATATCAAAAAGTGCTTCAAAATTATCGATGCTTACTTGAACATCTGTTCCCATCTTTGTCACACCCATTTTGGAGTTTTCTTCGAATACTGCTCTTGGGATTGAAGCTCTTAAAGCATGAAATTTAGTTGCTGTTAACTCAAATATTTCATTTTCATCGACTCCTTCGATATCACAGATAAATTTCTCATATATGTTTTCAAATGAGTCACTGATGATCTCGAAAAATAAAGCATCTTTTCCATTATTAGGCCTGTCTTCTTCTTTTAAAAAACTAAAAGCATTCGAATCAATGAATTCGCATAGAATAATTTCATCTCTAAAAGCTTGAACTTTTTTAGCAACCTCAAGGTGTAGTTTAGTATTATCTTCCCATTTTGGTAAAAGCATAAAAAGATGATTCACATTTACATCTTCAGTTGTTTCAATTTCAATCTCAGTTATTACGCCTAACTGCCCTTCAGTTCCGACCATTAAATCTATTTCTTTTTCAAAACGAGGATAGGGTGCATTTTTATAGTCTTGATAGTGAGAGTAGTCTTCTTGGTAAGTTTTTAAATGTTTCAGACTTTTATCTATTTCATTTTCTTTCAGGAGAGTTTTTTCTTCACCTTTGTGGTTGATATACTTTAGCATTACTATTTGTGATCGCAGATTACCAAACTTAAAGCACCTCTCTCCAGTACAACTAGTTGCAGCTCCGGCAGAAATAAGTGCGAGCTCTTCCGTGGGGGCTGTCATTATAGTGCGACCTTGAGTCTTTAAGTATTCTCTTGCCTCTTTCCAGCTAACACCACCAAGCATATGAAGATTTCCATTTTCTTTTAACGTCATCTTTGTTGGCATTTGGGAAAGATCGCAAAGTGTGAAATCTTTATCAGCACTAAAAACTTGTTCTAATTTATCATATGGAATTACAGTTGAAGTTTGTGATGAATAGTAAAAACTCGGAGAGTGCGTCTTTATGTGCTCTTTGAGTTCATTTATAGTTCTGATTGCCTTTTTGATTAACATTTAAGACCTCGTAAAAACGAGCTCATTATTATTGCTCATTTCTTTATTAAATTTATAATTATCCATATCGAACTTCTGTAAGTCCTTAACAGTATCTATTTTATTTTTCAAAATATACTGGCTCATCATTCCACGAGCTCTTTTTGCATTAAAACTTATTATCTTATATTTTCCATTTTTAAATTCTTTGAAAACTGGAGTAATAACATCAGCTCCTAGATCCTTAAAGTCGATGGCCGAAAAATATTCTTTACTGGCAAGATTGACGAGAGTCTTCTCTTTTTTAAGTTCGCTCTTCAATTGATTTGTTATCTGAGAACTCCATACGCCATATAAGTTTTTAGATTCTCCAATACCGAAGCTTGTTCCCATTTCCAGACGATAGGGCTGGATAAGATCAAGAGGCTTTAGTAGTCCGTAGAGTCCTGAGAGTATGCGAAAATGTTTTTGAGCGTAATTCATTTGAGTTTTAGTGAATGTTTCAAACTCAAGGCCTTGATAGGTGTCACCCTTAAATGCAAACGCTGCTTGTTTCGCATTCTTCAAAGTGAAAGGAGTTTTGAAACTTTGATTTCTATCATAATTCAAATCTCCAAGAGCTTGGCTAATCTTCATCATTTTCATAAGATCACTGGCTTCTAATTTTTTGAGATCTTTAATTATTTTCTTAGTTGTGTCTAAAAAATCTGGTTGAGTATGATCCTCGACAGGTGGTGCAGAGTCAAAATCCAGTTTCTTTGCTGGAGAGACAACGATAAGCATAATAAATCCTTGTTATTAATTTTGTATCAAGGAGTAATATACCAATAAAAAAGCCCTCTTGCGAGGGCTTCTTAATATAGTCGATGAGATTTAACTAATATTTATTGTACTTATTTACTAAAAGATTGCTCCTGAAATTTGAACTCTTAACGCTGTGCCTTCGTCAAGTTGCATTCCAGCGTCACGGAAACCACTTATGTGAGCAAAGATACCTAAGTTAAAACTTTTGGCAATTGAAATATTAGAACCAATGTAAAGCTCTTGGTAACCTTCCGCTAGGAAAGTAATCTCTTCAGTTGAGCGTTGGTTTAAAAACTTAGAGTATTCTGCATATGCTGATACCTTATCGGTAATTGCATACTCACCAACAACGGTAGGAATAAGGTCGTACTCTGAAGCTTTATCATTTGCTTCTTCGTTATTAAAAAACCATTTTCTAAAAGTTGCTATCCCTGTCAAAGTTAATCTATCTATAGTTGTCGTCACAAGGTGTGATGCTCTTAAGCGAATAACCATGTCAGAATCAGTAGCTGCTACTCCAGATTCACCAAATGCAAGGTCAGTTGAAGCGGCAGTTTCAAGTCTTGCTCTATTTCTATAACTAATATTGCTGTTATATTTACCCCAAGTCTCAGCACCAACTCTAAAGTCATTGTCAGCATATCTATCTAAATTAGTTCTGTTACCATCAGCATCTTGATTTGAAAGTTCATTCTGGTTTATAGAGAATGTGTGAGCAATAAAAGCAGATGTAGCTTTATTGACCCTATATTTTGCTTTTATAGATGTCCAAAGGGTAGGAGTTAACGTCGCTGCATTATTTGGAGTACTGAAGTCTGCAGCATACTCTGAGAAATATCCCAAAGAGGTGTCTTCTAAAATTTTATCAAGTGTAGATTTTTTTGCTGATGCAACAGTTGTATTCGTTTGGCCGAATGCTCCCATCGTGATTGCAAATGCAGAAACTGCTAAAATTGATCTTCTCATCGTATTGCTCCTATGCGTGTGTTTCAAATTTTGAATCTAAATGATTTAAACACAAAACTTCGTATGTTCTGTAATATAATCCGTATATTGAACTAATTACACATCACGTTAAACAATATCTCTTTTAATTAATTCCCCAATTAATTGATATTAAAATATGTCTAAGGTTTGGCTTTGTCATACAAATAGTTGTAGAAAAATACACATTTCTGCAATTTCAACTACTTAGTGAACTCAGCCTCAATGCCATCTTCACCTATTTCAAAAACGATAGAGCTATTACCAGCTTCCTTGCCTTGAATTACTAAATCGTTGAGGTCTTCGAGCTCAAGCTCTGG
>Ga0307937_1000037_pt1 | contig 89795 bp, 86 predicted proteins | sample OrgLakmetagenom3_FD_201814 | JGI IMG/M metagenome (GOLD analysis project Ga0307937, IMG submission 201814) | Saline water microbial communities from Organic Lake, Antarctica - #3 | ecosystem: Environmental > Aquatic > Non-marine Saline and Alkaline > Saline | place: Antarctica: Organic Lake...
CTCGGTGTGTCCAGCCCGGCCAGCAGGCCCAGCAAGGTGGTTTTTCCGGATCCGGAGCGCCCGACAATAGCGACGGAGTCGCCCTGATTGATTTCCAGGTTGACCCCTTGCAAGATCGTTAGCGTATTGGATTCAAGGTCAACCTTGTGTGTCAGCTTGTTGACCCGCAATATCACGTGGGGCTTCGGTGGCGTTTGGTCATTAGATTGGTTCACGGCTCTGATTGATCCTGTCCTGTGGCGAAAAATTTGGGAGGCTACGCAGTGTTTAAGAATACGGTTTTACCGGCGGTCAGATCATTTGCATTGCTGCTTGTGCTGCTCATAACGCCCGGCTTGATTAGCGCCAACACCTTACTGGTACTGGGCGACAGCCTAAGCGCGGCCTACGGCGTGCCGGAAGAAACCGCCTGGGTGAATTTGCTGCGCCAACGCCTGGCCGACAATGGCCATAGCGACTGGAACGTGGTAAATGCCAGTATCAGCGGTGAAACCGCCGACGGCGGCGCCCGCCGGCTGCCGGGCCTACTGAAAAAGCACCAACCGCAACTGGTGATTTTAGAACTGGGCGGTAACGATGGTCTGCGCGGTTTTCCACCACGGGTGATCGAGAAAAGCTTGGCCCTGATGCTCAGAAACAGCCAGTCGGCCGGCGCCCAGACCCTGCTGGTCGGTATGCAAATACCCCCCAATTATGGCAACCGTTACACCCAAGCCTTCGCCGCTATTTACGGAGACCTGGCGCAGCGTTACAGCTCCGCACTAGTGCCCTTCTTCCTAAACGACATTTACAATGTTGATAGTTTAATGCAAAGCGACGGGATTCACCCCACAGAACCGGCCCAAAGTATTTTGCTGGATAACGTGTGGCCGCACCTGGTGCCTTTACTCTAAATAAGCGCTAACAAACCTTTTATTTCAGGGTATTGACTCCGGCTCTCAAAGCGAATAGTATCCGCGCCGGATTGATGCTGTTCCCTGATAGCTCAGTTGGTAGAGCAACGGACTGTTAATCCGTTTGTCGCTGGTTCGAGCCCAGCTCGGGGAGCCACTTATTTTAAAATGCCGCTCATTCGAAAGGATAAGCGGCATTTTTCGTTTCAACTTTCACTGATAACGGTAAACTCGCCGGCTGCAATCATTTCTTTACCGTAAACTGCGGAAAATGCGCACTGAACCGCGCCTGGCTGCGAAACTTCCTCAGTCACTTTCACCATCAACTCCCCGCCCATCGACATTGATTCCATAGTGTAGCGTCGCAACGCACGAACCAAAACGATCACCGCCCTGCTCATTGGCTCACCGCCCATGCTGATTTTTTGGCAGGCCATCAGTTGTGCGGCGTATTCCAGCGTTGCCCATGCAGGCAAACCATTTTTGTCGACCAGAGGGTGATTGCCGGTGATGGTTGCAAGGGTTTGTGCGCCATTTTCAATCAGCGCAAACCTCTTGATCAGTTGCATTGTGCCAGCATGGGGTAATTGTTCACTCACCGTTCGGGCGGATTGGTATCTCAATGGGTCACAGACCTGTCGCTTGTCTGCGCCGGGTTGCAGTTGTCGGCTGCTCAATATTCCTTTGGCAACAGGCTTGTCGGCCACGGAACAGATCAGGCGCCAGGTGTCTGGTGCATTTTCCTGACATTCAACGTCAATCCGGTTGCCGGGCTCTATTGGCACCAGCAGGCGCAATTTCCGAATGTTGGTTACCGGTTTTCCAGTAGCCTGTTCAAGCTTCCGCGCTAAATATTCAATGAATACCGCCGCCGGGACAACCGGGGCTCCCGGGAAATGGCCAGGCATGGCCGGGTGGGCTTTGGATATTTCAAAGCTAAATTGCATGGCTTCAATTGTGCCCTGAGAATTCAGATAAGGTGATTTGTGCTATAGTCGACAGCTGTAACAATTTCAAGGGCGTGATCGTTTTTAAGTCGCGCGATTCTTGCACCAAGCTCTGGAAGCTGACAATGAAGAAGGTTCTGGTCGTCCACTACTCCCAGAGCGGGCAGCTTAGTAACATTGTAAGGGAGTGTACGCGACCGTTGGTCGAATCGGATGACATTTCAGTGACATTCGAAAATATACGTCCGGCAGAGGATTTCCCGTTTCCATGGCCTTTTCTGACATTTCTTGACGCATTTCCCGAATCTGTTTACCAAGACCCGCCCCCTATCGAAGAGCCGGAGGTTCCCGGCAACGAGGACTTTGACCTTGTCATTCTTGCGTACCAAGTATGGTTTCTGTCCCCCGCTCTGCCAATGACAGCATTTCTTCAGCATCCGATTGCCAGGCAGTTGCTTGACGGCAAGCCCGTGGTTACGCTAATAGCCTGCCGGAATATGTGGCTGATGGCTCAGGAGGATATGAAAAAGCACCTCACAGAGCTGAATGCCTGCTTGGTCGGTAATGTGGCAATGGTGGATGAAGCCGGCTCTGTGCTGAGCTTTTTTGCCACGCCCCTTTGGGTGCTCACCGGCCGTAAAGGGCCGTTCTGGGGTGGTTTGATCCCAAGAGCCGGCGTTTCAGAAAAAGACATTGTCGCCGGTGAACGCTTTGGCCGACGTATTCGCGACCGATTAAGAGTCAAAGGCGAAGTATCTCCGGACATGTTCCGGGGGCTGGCGGCGGTTCGGATAAACGAAGGGCTGATTTCCAGTGAGAAAACTGGCAAGCGGGCGTTTCGTCTTTGGGGCCGCCTGCTTCGGGCACTTGGCCCGCGGGGGGCCTGGCAACGCAAACCGGTGCTGATATTCTATTCGGTTTTCCTGGTGGCTATGATTCTGACCGTGGTTCCGGCAGGCATTCTGATCAAACGTCTGGTTTCGCCACTGACACGCAAGCGCATTGCGCAGCAAAAAGCTTATTTCAGTGCTCCTTCGGGTGAATAACACCCTGGGTTGTTTCAACTTCTGGCCCCGGCCAGTTTCCGAGCTGTTTAACCCATGAAGAATGTTTACATTACCGCGATCGCCACGGCGCTGCCCAATGCTCCCGTCGGTAACGACGATATAGAGTCGGTTCTTGGCCAGGCTGGCACTCAGCCTTCAAGAGCAAGGCGGGTGATCCTGAAAAGTAACAAGATCGAGAACCGGCATTACGCGGTGGATCCGAAAACCGGCGAGCGCACTCATACCAACGCGCAATTAACCGCAGAGGCCATTCGTGCACTGGGCGACCGGTTCAGCAAAGGCATGGACTGCCTGGTATGCGGCACCAGCTTGCCCGACCAGTTGATGCCCAGCCATGCGGTGATGGTTCATGGCGAACTGGCCTCTCCTCCTTGCGAGGTGGTGGCAACTGCAGGTGTGTGCCTGGCCGGGATGTCAGCGCTCAAATATGGCTGGATGTCGGTTGCCACCGGTCAGCATCAGCGGGTGGTGAGCACCGGGTCGGAAGTCGTGTCGGCGGTCATACGAGGCAAGTTGTTCGAGCCAGAGACTGCGGCCTCTGTAGCCACTCTCGAGAAAAAGCCGGAAGTGGCCTTTGATAAGGATTTCTTGCGCTGGATGCTGTCAGACGGTGCCGGTGCAATTGGACTTGAACCCGCCCCGGCCAAAGAGGGACTGTCGCTGCGAGTTGACTGGATTGATATTCGCTCTTTCGCCAATCAACTGGACGCCTGCATGTACGCAGGCGCCCGCAAGCGTGAAGACGGCAGTTTGGAAAGCTGGAAAGATCTACCTCACGAAACCTGGCTGAACGAGTCGATCTTCGCCATCAAGCAAGATATCCGCCTGTTGAACGAGCATATTGTTGCTACCACTATCGAGCAGTACCTGCCCGAGATTATCGCGAAGTATCAACTGGCCGCCGATGATATCGACTGGTTCCTGCCTCATTACTCATCCGGCTATTTCCGCGAGCGTGCCTATGAGGGGATTAAAAAAAGTGGGCTGGAGATCCCGTTCGAACGCTGGGCCACTAATTTAGCCAACAAAGGCAACACCGGTTCTGCATCGATCTACATCATGCTTGAGGAACTGTACCACTCCGGCAAACTGGAACTTGGCCAGAAGCTGCTTTGCTGGATACCTGAAAGTGGCCGTTTCTCTTCGTCTTTTATGATGTTGACTGTGTGTGACCATCAGGACCCATCATGAAACTGGATGATGTACCCCAAGACCAATCCCGATCGCTCGAAGGTCAAAGGAAACGACTGTACGCCCGTAACGCCGACGGCGATTACACCACCGTGCTATCCAGTGGCTGGGAGGCCGAGGACGTCGTCCTGGATCAGGCGGTAGAAGAGTATAACCGTTTTAGCCGTGAAGCCCGTCAGCGGGTGCAACAAGGTCTCTCTTCTGCGCTGGAATTCCACATGTACGCGCACCGGATGGATGTGACGGTTCTGGCGCAAACCACGGGCTTTTTTCGCTGGCAGGTCCGCCGGCACCTGAAACCGGCCGTTTTCAAACGTCTGACACCGCGCAAGCTGCAGCGCTATGAAGACGCTTTTCAGATAACCACCGGACAATTGCGCACTCTCCCGCCGGAAGACAAACCACAAAATGACTGATTTCAACCACCAGCAAACCGCCCACTGCGAAAGCGGTGCCGTGGCAGCCCTGCTGCGCCATAACGGTCTGGATCTGTCCGAACCCATGGTATTCGGGCTGTCTTCTGCCCTCACCTACGCCTATATTCCGCTGGTGAAAATGGGCGGCATGCCGCTACTGGCTTACCGCATGCCCCCGGGCCGGATCATTCGCGGGCTAAGCAAGCGCCTGGGTATCCGCTTTCATTTCGAGCGCTTCCGCAGCCCGAAAGACGGCTCAGTGGCGCTGGACAAATACCTGGAGCAAGGATTCCCGGTAGGCTTGCAGGCGTCGGTTTACTGGCTGCCCTACTTTCCGGAAAACATGCGTTTCCACTTCAACGCCCATAATCTGGTGGCCTATGGTAAAGACGGCGATGACTACCTGATCAGCGACCCGACGTTCGAGCAGCCGGTTCGAGCAGATGTTGCCTCCCTGCAGCAGGCACGATTCGTCAAGGGTATGCTGGCTCCGAAGGGGCTGATCTATTACCCGGAAACCATCACCCAGACCCCAAACGTAACCGCGGCTATTCCCAAGGCTATTCGTTCAACCGCTAACATGATGCTGCGCACGCCCCTGCCCTTTATCGGTGTTCGGGGCATTCGCCACGTTGCCCGGCACATGGAAAAGCTATCGCCCGCCAACGAGCACTACAACAAGCTGCTTATCGGCCACATGGTGCGCATGCAGGAAGAGATCGGAACCGGCGGTGCCGGCTTCCGTTTTCTGTTCGCTTCCTTCTTGCAGGAGTCGGCCCACCTGCTTTCTCATGAAGGCCTGGCGCAAGCCGCTGACCAGTTCACCGACGCCGGTGATGAGTGGCGCCGCTTTGCGCTTTATGCGGCCAAGATGCTCAAAGGACGCAGTGCACTGGATTATGGCAAGCTAGCCACACAGCTGCGCAACGTGGCCGATATGGAACAACAGGGCTACCGGCAACTGTTGGAACTCAAATTACGCTGATATCGTCAGATCGCCCTTTGGCCAGGTGACGATGGCGTGAAAGCGGCCATCGGTATCGGCGGCGATGACAATCAGGGGCGACTTTTCACCCGACTGCAGGTAGCGAATCAAGGCGCCGGCAGCATAGCCCGGATACGCCGCCAGCGCCGGATCAAAGTCTTTCAGCATCGGCCGGTTTTGCAGGCAACTTGATGCCATTCGCTGCTGGGTCCAGGGCGACAGCGACACTCGATATTCAGTCGCCGGGTCCAGCCGGTCCAGCCATTGATCCAGCGCCTGCTCGTCTACCAGAGTGACCATGTCTGTTATCGAGGCAAAGCTGTCAGCACTACCTTCAGGCGCCACCAATAACCAGTGACTGCCCTCGCCAATTTCCGTACCCGGTTCCAGCCCAAGACGGAAACGATGATGCTCAAGCGGCAGAACCGCTTCTTCAACCGCCCCCACCAATGCCTGCGATACGACTCCCGTGCCGATATCCATGGCGGCCAGCTGCAGAGCAGCAACCACCGAAGCATCGCCGCGGGAGACAAACAGATTGCGATGGCGCAGCCCGAGATTGCGGGCGACAAAATAGCCGGCCGAGTTGCTCAGGGTATTGATGAAGCTGGCGGGTTTAGGCACTACACCGCGGCAGATCATCTGCTCATGAACCTTTGTGGTGTTGCCCAACGAGGCAAAGCGAGAGCCGATGTACAGCCCCGCATCGGGTTTAACGTCAGCGCCTTCAATACATTGGGCCGAACCAATCAGAGCCATCTGAGTGAATCGGTCAATTCGCCGAAAACGCTCACGACACGCTTTCGTGGCAGCGGCTCTCATATTGGCCAGGCCCTGATCGGGATCAACGGCCTGGTACTGGTCTCCAATGGCAATAATGTCGAGCATGAATTCGGGTCCCGGGGTCAGCTCAGTTTTGATAGCGGATAATCAGGCTGGAGTTGTTGCCTCCAAAGCCGAAGAAATTCAGCAAATAGTTACCAGGGCCCACCTCCAGCGGCTGTGATATCGGCGCCACTCCCAGACAGGGGTCCGGCTCGGAAAACCCGGCACTGGCGGGCAGCCTGCCCTTGGGAAGCGCAGCAGCAACCAGCAGGGTTTCCATCACGCCACAACTGCCCAGCGTATGCCCCAGCGCGGCTTTCAGAGAGAAAAACGGCGGTACGGTGTCGAAAACGCGGCACATGCCGGCGGCTTCGCCATTGTCATTCAGGGGGGTAGCGGTACCATGGGCCTTGATCGCCTGAATGTCGAAAGGCTCAATGCCGCTTCGGTCCAGCGCATCAGCCATCACCGCCGCGATGGTGCTGCCATCCGGGTTAGACGCGGAAATACTGAAAGTATCGCAGTTACTGGCTCCGCCCCGAAGTAAAACACCCGGGTCATCGCTTTCACACTTTGACAACAGCATGGCTCCGCAGCCTTCACCCAGCACCAAACCGTCACGCTGCCGATCAAACGGGCGCATTTTGTCCTGCGCCAGCAACTGCATGCCATGGAACCCAGCCAAAGTGGTATCGTTTCGGGTTTCCAAACCCACCACCAGAGCATGGTCACTGACCCCGGTGCCAATGGCCGCGGCGGCGCTGAGTATGGCGTTGGCAGTGGCCGTACAGGCGGTATTGAGCGCAAAGTCCGCACCGTGGAAGCCGAACTGCTGCTGCAGATACCGGCTGATCTGGCTGAAGCCGTCCAGTGGCAGCGGAATGGCAGTTTCAGGGTTGTCATGGTATTGCTGGCGATACCGTTCCTCGGCAATACCGATTCCCCAACAGGAAGAACCGATAAATACCGGAACAGTAGCGCGTTGGTCCATGGTCAACGGATGCTCAGCCAATAGCTCACCGATCGCCTGATCCAGTAACCAGTGCAGGCGCGCTTCTGCCGACTCCGGAGCACCGAAAACTGCATGGTAAGGCACCTCGATAGGCTCTTCGAAATGCAGCAGAGACAGCCGGTTCGGGGCAATGGCAGTATCGCTGAACAGCGCCGTAAGATTGCTGAGTTTGCCATTACCCAGAGCACTGATAATGCCACTGGCGACAATTCTGACGGGTGCTGTCGTTGATTGATTCAGGTCTTTCATTGAAAGTTCAATAGCCCACGGTCAGTCGGCGAGAATGAATTCGGCCAGGGTCGTTACCGAGGTCAATGCCCTGCGGGTTTCGTTACCACTGTCGATGTGTTTTTTGTAGCGGCGTTTCACTTCCAGAGAAATGCTCAGAGCGTCCAGCGAATCTAGATTCAGCCGGCTTTCCGGTCCGATCAGGTGTTCGTCGTCGTGAATATCGGAGGCTTCAATATCCACATCGCATTCCTCGACAATCAATTCCTTGAGTTCTGTTTTAAGTTTCGACGTATTCATACCATCACTAATGTTGTTGACTGACATCTGCGTTACCCCCGTTCAGGTGCGGCACGGTGGTAACACCCTATCGCAAGACCCAGCATAAGCGCTGCAAACCCCAACAAGGCACCCACTTCCGGCAGCACATCAACCACTGTGCCATTGCGTAACAGGATGTCAAAGAAACCATCGAGCCCCCAGGACATAGGCGAGTAGCTGCCTATTTCCTGCATGGCATCAGGCATCAGAAATCTGGGCACCATCACGCCACCGAGTGCAGCCATGATAATGTTAAGAACACCAGAAACAATGGTGGCCTGCTCAATGGTACGGGCAATTTGCGCGACCAAAAGGGCATAACTGACCGCGGCCAGGCTGGCAGCCACCGCCACCAGTATCAGACCTTCGGGATTTTCACCCAAAGACAGTTGATCACCACCCAGCAAGGGGATCAGATACAGACCAATCAAAAACAATACCGCCACCTGTAACAAATTGACGATGAAAAACGGAATCACTTTACCAGCCAGCAGCTTTGCCGGGCCAATACCCATGCTTTGCAGCCGCAACAGAGTACCCTGCTGACGCTCGTTAATCAGAGTGGTCGACAATGGAATGGCGATAAAAAACATGGCAAACAGCAACCAAGCGGGTACATTCTGCTGCACCGATGACGGTAAGGCACCACTGTCGTCATACAGGGAACGCGTTTGCACCAGGTCCGAGGCTTGCGCTGCCAGGCTACTTTGCACACCCGGCAGGGTTGCCAGCCGATAACGCAGGTATAACCGGTTCAACAGTTCTGTCACCCGGGCTTGTGCAACACTGGCAAATACCGGCGACGTTCCGGGTGAAAACAGAATTTCGACCGCTGGCTCGCGATCGATAAGCAACTGATCAAACCCGGGCTTCACACGGACCAGAAACTTCACTTTATCCGCTTGCGCAAGGGCTTGCATTTGCTGCCAGTCGTTCTGTGTGGGCAATCGCTGCAGGGGTGCCATAGTGGCCAGTTCCCGGGCAAAGGCGCGGCTGAGCCCACTGTTGTCTTCACTGAAAAGCATGAAATCCAGTGTCACTTCCTTGTTCATGGCGTACTGATTCTGCAGAGCGAAAGTCATGATCAGCACAAACATAGCGGGCATCACAAACAGCAGCAGCAAGCCGTGGGGATCGCGGCGCAGCAGCAGGAATTCCTTGCGGATCAGTGCGATCATAACGCCCACTTCAATCCCTCAGGTCGCGAGTAGTGAGATCCAGAAACAGGGACTCAAGGCTGGATTTCCGGCGGTGCCCGGTTTGAGGCGCCTCGGCCAGCAAGTCAACCAGAGCGCCGCTGCGGAGTATCCGGCCGTGGTCCATAATGGCCACGCGGTCACATAACTCTTCCACTTCCTCCATGTAATGGGAGGTGTAAATCACCGTGGTACCGGTAGCACCCAGGTGACGAAGGGTTTCAAGAATAAAGTGCCGGGAATGGGGATCAATACCCACTGTTGGTTCATCCAATAACAGCAAAAGAGGCCGGTTCAACAAGCCAACTGCCAGGTTCAGCCGCCGTTTGAGCCCTCCCGACAATTTGCCCGCGCGGCTGTCCAGCCGTTCTTTCAGCCCGGTCTGGGCGACCGCTTCCCGGACTCGTTCCCCGATCTCCTTTGCCGGCACGCCTTGAACACCCGCAAAAAAAACCAGATTTTCCCGCACAGTCAATGGCTGATAAAAGGCATACTCCTGCGGCACCAGGGAAAGCCTCGATGCAGCACGACCCGCCGGGCTAGAAAGGTCTTTGCCGTTAATGAAGACACACTGCTGCGGGCACGGGATCACGCCGGCCAGAATCGACAACAACGTGGTCTTACCGGCGCCGTTGGGGCCGAGCAGACCAAATAACGCATTATCGGGCACATCGAGATCGATTCCCTTGAGCACCGGGCTTGCCGATGGCGTGTAACTGTATTCAAGCTGGCTAATAGCAATCAAAGGTTGTTCCGTTCGGTTGCAGCACGCTGGTTTGCGTTTGGTTATACCAGAAACGGGAGAAACAGCTTGCTGGAGCGGCAGTAGCGTTCGTAGGCTTCACCGAAGAAGGCAAGACTCTCCCGCTCATCAGCTCGCGCCGTCAAATAAAGCGCCAACGTGACCAAACCCACCACCAGCAGTCCATACCAGGAAAACTGTTTCAGAAAAATCCCCCAGGCAAGCAGCACCAACGATGTATACATCGGATGCCGGATATACCGGTAGATTCCCGTTGTTACCAGATGGCTGGTATTTTCAAAGCTGAAATTTTCCGGCAGTTGGCCGGTCTCCCGCTGGCCTCCCCGCAAGCGGAACTCCCGGACGCCGGCAACCACCATCCCGAGCGACAACAGCATCAACAGGTTGGACACAAGCTGATGGAGGGAAGTCAGATTGTCGTGCCAGTAACCAATTCGGTAAACCAGCAGCCATGAAATACCGACAAATGCAAAAAAACGGTAGAACCCGTGACAACCCGGGTTCCTGAGCTGATGCCGACAAAGCCAGGCCAGCACCACTACCGAGCTGACGAAGATTATCAACTGCACAAAACCACTCCAGGCTCGGCCAGCTTGAACATTATTGCGGCCATCGGCGGAAAATCAGCGAAGTATTGATGCCACCGAACGCAAAGTTATTGCTCATCACGTACTCACAGTCAATCTCTCGGGGTTCGTTGACGATGTAATCGAGATCGGCACACTCCGCATCCACCTTGTTCAGATTGACGGTGTAATGAAAACGGTTGCGGTTCATCATTTCCAGTGCCACCCAGGATTCCAAGGCACCACAGGCGCCCAGAGTGTGCCCGGTGTAACTCTTAAGCGCGCTGATAGGTACACGGTTTCCGAAAATGTCATGAGTGGCATGGCTCTCGGCAATATCACCACGGTCGGTGGCGGTACCATGGGCACTGACATAACCAATCGCGCTGGCATCAAGGCCAGCGTCTTCCAGCGAGCGCTCCATTACCTGGCGCATCGTTGCGCGGGTTGGCTGGGTAATGTGGGTGCCATCGGAATTGGTGCCGAAACCGACAATCTCGCCATAGATACGGGCGCCACGGGCCCGAGCATGCTCCAGCTCTTCAAGAACCAGCGTGCAGGCGCCCTCACCGATTACCAGGCCATCCCGCTCGGCGTCAAAAGGTCTTGGCGTTGACTCTGGTGAATCGTTAACCGTACTGGTGGCATATAGCGTATCAAATACCGCCGCCTCAGTCGGGCACAACGCTTCAGCCCCTCCGGCCAACATCATTGTCTGGCGGCCGAACCTGATCGCTTCGTAGGCGTAGCCAATGCCCTGGCTGCCAGATGTGCAGGCACTCGATGTTGTAATCACCCGCCCCTTGAGCCCGAAAAACACGCCAATATTGACCGGCGCCGTGTGAGACATCATGCGTATATAAGACGTAGCAGTGATACCGTCTACCACTTCGTCGATCAACATAGTGGCGAATTCCGTAGCCGCACTGGTAGACCCGGTAGATGAACCGTAGGAGACACCCATCCGGCCATCACGGATACTCTTGTCTTCCAGCAGGCCGGCATCATTCAGTGCCAGTTCGGAAGCCCGGGTTGCCATCAGAGCTACCCGCCCCATACCACGTACGGCCCGGCGGGAATAATGTGCCGGTTTTTCGAAATCCGTCACCGGCGCGCCCAGAAGGGTATTCAGGCCGGTAAAACGCTTCCAGTCTGTCATGGTCCGGATGCCATTGCGCCCGGCCTCCAGATTTTCGGACACGGTCTGCCAATCGCTCCCGATCGGAGAGATTCCGCCCATTCCGGTAATCACAACTCGCTTCATCAGCACATACCTCCGTTGACCGAAATAACCTGTCGGGTGATGTAACCCGCGTCCTCCGACATCAGAAAGCTGATGGTAGCCGCCACTTCCTCCGGCTTACCCAGGCGCTGGCAGGGGATCATTTTCAACGCTTCCTCGACAGGAACCCCCTCAATCATGTCGGTTTCAATCAGCCCCGGAGCGACGCAATTCACTGTTATCTTGCGCTTCGCCAGCTCCACTGCCAACGCCTTGGTCGCACCAATAATCCCGGCCTTGGCGGCACTGTAATTAACCTGCCCACGGTTGCCGTTGAGCCCGGACACAGACGACAGGGTGACAATCCGGCCCGGCTTGCGCCGGCGGATCATGGGCATAACCAGAGGATTGAGCACGTTGTAGAAACCATCTAGATTGGTGCGCAAAACCAGATCCCAGTCTTCACCGGAAATGGCGGGAAAAGCATTATCACGGGCTACACCGGCATTGCAGACAACACCGTAATAGGCGCCCTGTTTTTCGACATCGTCCAACAGCACCCGGGACACATGCTCCCGGTCAGTAATATCAAACTGAAGAATTCGGGCATTTTGCCCCATCGCTTCAATTTCCTGCTGAACATCCTTTGCCTGGCCGGTTTCCCTGCGACAATGGAGAACGACATCATACCCGTCTCGCGCCAGTCGCAACGCGGCTGCACGGCCAATACCTCGGCTCGAACCAGTAACAAATACCGTTTGTGTCATGCTCATACCCCAAAAACTTCTCTGAAATCATCCGGCTGAAACACATTCAGTCGGGCGGTGACCGTAAAACTCAAGCCATCGGGTTGCTCGCATGTCAGCTCGCAGTCAAAGACACCGAGCCCGTTTTCACCCATAACCACTTCACTGACAACAATCGTAAGGATGCTGCCAACCGGAAATGCGGGCCGTTCCGACTCATATTTACGCGTACCAACCAGAAATCCCACCCTTACAGGTTCATCCCGGTATCTGGAGCGGGTACCGGCCAAGGCGGCAACAGACTGGGCCATATACTCGATACCAATCCATGATGGCATCCAGCCCTCACTCAGGAACAGGTTGTCTTTTGTCAGTGTAGAACGGGCTTTCAGCCAGGTTTCGTCATAGTCAATCACTTGGTCCAGCAGGCTCATCCCACCACGATGCCGCACCAACTCGTCAACGCTATAATTCGGTCTTTGATTCGTTTTCGTCATGGCCTCAGCGCTTCATTTCGCAGCACTGAGCACCAGTGCGATGTTGTTGCCACCAAAGGCAAACGAGTTGCTCAACACATGCTTGGGCGCCGCGGGAAGCGTTTGGCCCGGCGTCACCAGCTCCAGAGCCGGCAACTGTTCGTCTTTTTTGCCATCCCACCAATGCACGGGTAAATGACCATCGCCGGCCAGCGTGAGCCAGCACAAAGCCGCTTCCAGAGCGCCGGCCGCGCCCAAAGTGTGTCCGGTCAGCGGCTTGGTGGCACTGCACGGTGGTGCCGCTTTGAATAGTTGGCTGACCGCCAGACTTTCCATGCTGTCATTCTGGGGTGTGGCGGTGCCATGCAAGTTGATATAGCCGATCTGTTCAGGCTTCAGCCCTGCGTCTTCCAACGCCGCTTTGATAGCATTGCGTGCACCGATCCCGTCCGGATGTGGCGCCGAGATATGATGGGCATCGGAGCTTTCGCCCACCCCGGCCAGGGTGACCGGTCCAGGCTCATGAGACATCACGAAAACACTTGCCGCTTCGCCGATGTTGATACCGTCACGGTTACGACTCATAGGATTACAAGTTGTTCCGCTGACGGAGTTCAGAGCGGCGAAGCCGTTGACCGTGAGCCGGCAAAGACTGTCCACACCGCCACAGATAACAACGTCACAAACGCCGGCTTGCAGCAATCGCCGGGCGCTGGCCAGTGCTTTGGCACTGGAAGAGCAGGCAGTGGAAATAGTGGTTGCCGGCCCTGACAGGCCAAGATGACGAGCCAGAAACTGTGCCGGTGCTCCGATTTCCTGCATGGAATACCGATACCAGGGCGGCAAGCCCTCGGGCTGTTCTTGCCCAAATGCTCGCTCGGCATCACCAATGCCAGAAGTGCTGGTGCCCAGAACTACGCCGATACGATGGCGTGCGTAATTCTGTAGAATCCGGTCCAGCTCAGGCTGCAACTGCTCCACAGCTTGCAGCAGCAGACGATTGTTACGGCTGGCATACTGCCCTTCCAGTATCGGCAGTTCGGCAATGACCACTCCCAACGGCAAGGCACGACCCGGCGTATAGGCTTCAGTGACGGTCAAAGGCGTCGGCTGCGCGGCCATCAGCGCTTCGGCCACCTTGTCTGTTGTCTCTCCCAGAGCACAGACGACACCGGGTTTATGCAGGTAAACGGGGCTGATCATTGTTCCGCCTCTTGCCTGTTGCCCGGCCCGGCCGGAGCCGCGAGATCCTTTACTTTCAAGGTTTCGATGGTCATCACCAATCCCATCCGCAGCTGGTTTATTGTCAGTTCCGACCCTGCCTCGAGGCCATGGAAATCGGCGGCGTAGCTTATCATTACCAGCAATTCATCCTCAAAATGAAGCGTCCGCTGTGTACCTTCCTGCGAAAACACCCATGGTAAGCCGTAGGCTTCTTGCAGTGCCGCCTTTGGCCAATAGGCCAGCTGTAATTGGGTCAGCAGCCAGCGGCCGGGAATGTCCTGGCCCACCTGCTCGCTTTGCCAGATGCTGACGTTGCCATCTTCATGCACAATATCCAGCAGACGCTGACCTGTCAGGGTGAAGCCGGTCATTCTGGTCTGCTCCGGGGTAAAGCTGACCACTACCATCATATGGTGGCGCCGATCATTCATGCGCAGGGTCATACGCTGGTTCAGCTGCACGGCCAGATCACCGCTTCCCGGCTCCAGTAACGGCGGCATCGAGGGTGTGGGGCGAACACCCAGCATCTGACAGCCTGTCAGGATTATCATCGCCAGGACCAGTAACGCGCCTTTGATCACAGCTATTGTAAACCACCTGCTTTCACGCACGGCACAGCTCGGCCAGAGCCGCCAGCCTGCGACGACTTTCGCTGACATACGGGTTTTTGGTATCCCAGGCATAACCGGCCAGAACGGATGAGATCATCCGCTTAACCGGATCGGAGGGATTCTCTGCGAAAACCACATCCTGAAAAGTGCCTTCGTACCAGGCATCCACATAGGTGCGGAAGGTATCAACGCCAGTCAACAGTGGCTCGGCATAATCCGCCTGCCAATCAACGGTTTCTCCGCTGAACTGACGGTGCAGAGCCGCTGCCGCCAGGCTGGCAGATTTCATGGCAATGGTGACACCGGAGGAAAATACCGGATCAAGGAATTCGGCGGCATTGCCCAGCAGTGCGTAGTTATTGCCCCACAATTGTTTAACGTTGCACGAAAAACCCCGGATCTGCCGGCCTGGCATGTCCCATTCGGCATTGGCCAAAAGGGCCGAAAGGTTAGGATCTTCACCGACAATTTCTTGCAACATTTCCAGTGGCTCCCCTTCCCTGCTCTCGATAAACTCGGGTTTTGCCACCACACCCAGAGAACAGCGGCCATTGGCAAAGGGGATCAGCCAGAACCAGACATCACGCCGTTTCGGGTGCACGGTGATGAGGATTTTGTCGCGATCATGGCCGGGATGGTCAATCTTGTCTTCAACGTGGGTGAAGAGCGACATTCTCACCGGAAACTCGGAGGGCATTTCCAGGTCCAAAAGGCGCGACAACACACGACCAAAACCACTGGCATCGAGCACGTATTTGCTCCGGGCCTCATACTCCTGGCCATCATCGGTGCGAACTCTTAGCCATGGACGTTCGCCACTGAAATCGGCCTCTGTAATTTCATGACCATAACGAATCTCAGCACCCTTTTTCTCTGCTTCCTGGGCCAGAAGATGGTCAAAATGTGCGCGTTGGACCTGAAACGTGGTGCCCCGGCCCAGGGAAAATTTTTCGCAAAAATCAAAAGATGTGTTTTTACCGCCGTAATGGAAAGCGGCGCCGTCTTTGTACTGGAATCCTGCATTCTGAATGACCTCTGTCATACCGGCCTCCTCTAGAAACTCCATGCACTGGGGCAGCAGGCTCTCACCAATGGAAAAACGGGGAAAGTGCTGTTTTTCCAGCATCGTCACCTGGTATCCGTGCTTGCGCAACAGCGCTGCCGCAACAGCCCCCGAGGGGCCTGCACCGATAATAATGATGTCGCTTTCCAGATCCTTTGTAGTCAACTCTGTATTCTCCTTTGAAGTACAAACGCGATCAGCCACGCCAACCCGATTCCCGGCAGGACCGTCATGCCGAAGTGATGCAGAACGGGTGTTTCACTCAGCGCCAGCAAACCGAAGGCCAGTAACGAGGTTATCGCAGACAGGGTAACCGCCTCCCATGCATGTAGCTCGCCGTTACTTTCGCGCACAAAAATGCCGATATCCAGTCCGATACCCAGAATCAGCAGTGCCGCCAGCAGATTGAACAGGTTCAGCGGCTGACCGAACACGGCCAGCAATCCCAGGGTCACAACGGTTGCCAGAGCCGGCGGCAGAATCACCCGCCAGCAATTCCACCCATAACGCATAATCAACACCAGCAGCACCAGACCATAGGCAAGCGCCATCCACAGACTGACGGTTACCCGGTAACTGCCGAGTAAAGCGGAAGTTCCGCCCACACGATCAACAAAGCGCACGCCCTCAAGCTCGCTTGCTAATGCCGTCAGCTTTGCATACACACTAGCATCCGCGACACTGCCAATGGTAATCAACGACGCTGATGACGCCCCCGGTCGGTCCGGCTCCAGCCATAAGGCGGCCAGCAGGGCGGCGATCGGTGTGTGTTGCAGGTCATCCGGCACCATCCAACCCGGATGGTGGCTGGTAAACTGCAGCGCACTCCGGTTTGCCAATTTTGCAGGCATGCCCAACAACTCGAATAATTGCCTTGGCAGCCCTGCGTCATAAACGCCGGCTTGCACAAGCTCCCGGTTCTCCTGTTGCTGTTTGATCGATGGCACGAACCCGGAAACCGATTGATAGGCCTGAAGCTGCCCATCGGAAACCAGATGATCCAGGGTTACCCTGGCCCGCTCTTCTATTTCCAGAACCTGCTGGACGGATTCACCTTCAACCATCAGGAAACGGGCGCTCGCGGGATTCTGGCTCAGCTGCCGCACTCTTTGCTCTTGGGTAACCAGAGCAGCAGGAGACGACTGCAACGCCCCGAGGCTGTCATCAAAATGTAGGGCCGGCAGCCCCGCCAGCGCAACGAGCACCAGTGCAACCAAAAACACCGCCAGCGAAGCGCGGAATCGGGCCAGCGCTTGCAGCCATTGCCCAAGCTGCCCTGCAGTTTTGCTGACCGGAAGCCAGGGCCGAACCAGAGGAAACCAGAGTACAACCGTTAGCCAGGCGCCAATCAGACCGGCTGCGGAAAACAGCGCAATTTGCTGCAAGCCGGGGAACGGTGTGAGGGCCTGGGCACCGTAGGCCAAACAGCTGGAGACCAGCCCCAGGGTAATACCCGGGAGAATACGCCTGATACCCTCGGTGGGGTTGTAACGAGCATGACACAGATAATGAAACGCATAATCTACCGATACGCCAACCAGACTGGCGCCAAACGCCAGCGTAACCAGGTGCACCTGACGGAAAATCATCAATGAGACAGACAGCGCCACCAGCAGCCCGACCCCAATGCTGATCACAGGCAGCCATAAATAATAGAGCGAGCGAAATTGCCAGAGCAATAACGCTACGATGGCAATCAGGGAGCCAACACCAATAGTAGATAGCTCTCCCTTGGCCTGCTCGGCACCGGCGGCGGCGTGGAAGATCAGCCCGGAACGCAGAAACTCGTTCGCGGCCTTATTTTCGTGAACCAGCACACCAGCGGCCTGAACCGCATCCAGCACCGGCTTTTGGGTGGCCTGAGCGAACGGATCACCGGCAAAGGACGCCGTGATAACCCGGTAGTGTTGATCACCGTCGCGGGCATAAAGACCCTGTTCATCCACGGCAAAGCCGGATGCAGGGGTGAAGTTTTCCAACCATATGCCCAGCAGATTGAGCGGGTCGTCCACCATAGAATCCGGGCGCGGACGGCCGATGGGGCTGACCAGATCCCGGGCCGCACGGGAAACCAGGGAATGGCTTTGCCCACTAGCGAGCTTTTCAATCGTGCTACCGGGCAGAAGCTGATATCGGTAAGGTTCGTAAGCGGTTGTCATTTCCGACAACCAACCCACCTTGGCTTGAGCCGTTACTGACGTAAACGCCCCTGCGTCTGACAAACTGCTGGCGACCTGGTCGGCCAGCCGTCGCAATTGATCCCTGTCGGCATTCGCTCCGCCAACCAGCAGCAACACCCGGTTAGCCACAAAGCTATTCATCCGGTTCATGGCACGCTCAACCAACGGTTCCTGTTGGTCCTGGGGCAGTAGTGCCAGAATGCTGGTGTCAAAAGCGCTAGCAGACAGGCGCGGCACCAGCTGCATCACCAGCAGCACCAATACCAGCGCCCACAGCAACGCCGGCCAGCGACAGGAACGACAACGGGCAGTCACGGGTTACCGGGCTTTGACATCATTCAGCTGGATACGGGTCCGATCGCCATTGCTTTCGCTCAGAATCAGAACCTCCAGGTATTCCGAGCCCTGCAACTCGATGGTGCTCAGATAGGACTTCAAAAGCTCATCTTTGGGCTCCAACTCTATACGCCAGGGCGATACTTCCTGCACCGACCGGATGCTGAAGCGGTCCTCCAGCGCGTCCCAATCGCCTCCGAAGATCGCGAAAAAGACCTCACTGATCGCCCGGGTCATGGGCTGTTCGTCTACATCCATGCGCATGACTTCTTCGCCATCCTGCTCTTCCACGATCTCGTTCGGGGTAATTCGCAGATTGGTGGACACCGGCTTGCGGATATTCCAGCGCAGCCCCTCATCGGTGACAAAACTGAAATGACCGCTGGAATCCAGAGTCGTATCCAGATCCGCAATATACTTGCCTTGCTCAAATTTGCCTTCAAGAAAGGCAACGCCGGCCTGGTCGCCAAGCAGATTTTCCAAAACCGATGCGTCCTCAGCATCAGGCTCGGAAGCCCACACAGCAGACGCCATAAAGATCACAGACGCGAGAATTACCACAAACCGCCCGGCCAATGACCGCAACTTCATGAAGCACCCCCTTCAATACGAGCCACCTTGTCGAGCAGGATCTGCGGCGATGCGAAACACATTTCACCGTCTGACATCCTGACTGCAACCTGAACTGTGTGGCCACGGGTCAATCGTTTGCCGGATTGGGCATCAGTAATGATGTAATCAATTTTTAGCCGGTGCTCCCACTCCTTCAGCACCGCTCGCACATTCAAAATTTGATTGTAACTGGCCGGTTTAGCGTAGCGCAGGTGCATATCAATCACAGGCCAGGCATAACCGGATTCGCGCATGCGCAGGTGGTCATAATCGAGCTTGTCCAAAAGCTCACAACGGGCAATTTCGAAGTACTTGGCGTAATGGCCATGCCAGGCAATCTCCATGATGTCGATGTCATGAAACGGAATTTTGACCTGTGCGTCGGCATAAATCATCAGAGATTTTCCTCTCGATTTTCCGGATATAGCAGCCATTCCCGGTTCTGGATTCGGGTGATAAGGGCACGAAGCTCCTGCTCCAGGGCCCGGTCCTCGGTCAGCTTCGTGCTGGTCTGACGAACCGACTCCAGAGTATTCCGCAATTCGCCACCGATTCCGTCCCATGACAGATCACCCTTTCCAATACGCAGCTCCAGCCCCTGACACACCGAAAAAAGTGCGGCGGCGGTCACCTGCTCGGTCAGCTGCAATATCCGCAGACAATCGCGGGCTGCAATAGTCCCCATGCTGACTTTGTCCTGGTTATGGCACTCGGTGGAGCGGGAAAATACGCTGGCCGGCATGGTCAGCTTCAATGCTTCCGCGGTCCACGCCGAAGCACCAATCTGGACCGCCTTGAGGCCATGGTTAATAGCAGCCCGTTGGCCCGTAGCCCCGGACAGGTTGGCCGGTAAACCATGATTGAACTTCACGTCCATCATCTGTGCCATTTGCCGATCCAACAGGTCGGCAATATTGGCCACGGCGGTTTTCAGCGAATCCATGGCCGCAGCGATATGGCCGCCGTAGAAATGACCACCGTGCAGAACGTGCTCACCTTTGGCGTCGATGATCGGATTGTCATTGGCGCTGTTGAGTTCGTTCTCGATGAACTGGCGCAGCCAGGGCAGAGAATCTTCAAGTACCCCGATAACGTGCGGGGCACAACGCAAGGAGTAGCGATCCTGCAGTCGGTTGGAGTTACGTGGCGGCTCGCCAGCATGCAGATCCTCACGCAGCCTAGCAGCAATGAGCTGCTGGCCGGCATGGGGTTTGACGGAGAACAGCACTTCGTCATAGTGATGGGCATTGCCATCCAGCACTAGCGAGGCCATGGAGGTAATACGAGTGGCCAGTCGCGACAGATATTCCGCCCGTTCGAAGGCCAGGCAGGCGAGCCCGGTCATCACTGCGGTACCGTTCATGATCGCCAAGCCTTCCTTGGGTTTCAGGCGCAGTGGCGTAATGCCTTGCTCGGCGAAGACATCCGCGGTTGGTCGGCGTTCGCCCTGCCAGTACACATCGCGCTCACCACAGAGCACCGCCGCAACGTAAGACAACGGCGTCAGATCACCACTGGCACCGACCGACCCTTCCGAAGGAATAACCGGTACGATATCTTTGTGTAGTAACAGCACCATTTGTTCCAGCAATTCAAAGGTCACGCCGGAGTAGCCGAAGGTCAGCGAGTTCAGTCTGGCAGCTACCGTGGCTCTGGCTTGAACCGGGCTGAGCATTTCACCCAGACCGCAACCGTGAAAGGTAAACAGGTGATGCGACAGCTCCGCCACCAGCTCATCGGGGATCATGGTGGTGCAAGAATCACCGTATCCGGTGGTTACGCCGTAAATCGCACCATCTTCTTTCAGTAACTTTTCGAGAAAGGCACTACCCTGGCGGATGCCAGCCGCGAACGCCGGGTCCGAGCTGAGCGTTACGTCCTGTTCACCGCGGGCAATCGCGGTAATGTCTTCAATGGTTATCGGGTTTTCATCGAAAGTAATCATTGGTCAGCGCTTTTCTCACTGTGGGAGTCGGTACTCTGGCGGTACCAGAACGAATAAAAATTGAACCATTGCAACGGTGCTTTTTCACAGTAATCGGCCAGTAAATCAGCCCAACGCTGCAGGGTTTGCTGCAACGCTTTCTCCCGTCCACGCCTCGGAAGAGCAATACGATCTGCAAAATGGTCTATGTACAGATCAAAAAATGGTTTGCCGTGATCTTCCCGACGCAGGCAGAAAATCGTCAGTACCGGGCACCGGAGAATGGCGGCCAGAATAAACGGACCCTGGGGCATGCAACACAGTTCTCCCAGAAAAGACACCTCACTGACATTCCCCTGGCCAGACGCCGGCGAGCGATCACCGGCAATTACCAGAAACTCGCCCGCCTCGATTTTTTGCTGCAAGACGATGGCCGTGGCCGGGCTGATGCTGGAAACCTGAATAACGTTTACATGGGCCTCGCTGTTGGCACGGATTAGCATTTTATTGAAACGTATGGCATGAGCAGTGTGCATCAGCACATTGAACGTTACATTGGTATTTCGCTTCGCAAGCGCCCGGCAGATTTCCAGATTGCCAAGATGGGAACCCAGCATCACACAACCCCTGCCTTGTCGCACCAGGTTGTCGAACACCTCATGATTATGGAATTCGAGCGCATCAAGTGAGATATCACCCTGCCAGACCGCCAGTTTATCAAGCATGCTTTCGCCAAAATTTATGAAGTGGCGATAACTTTGGAAAAATAATGAGCGGCGGGATTGCAGGCGCCCCTGCTCACGCATATGCCACAGATACTCCAACGATGCTTCCCGAGCCGGCTTTCGGAACAGGAAATAGTACAGAATGACCGGGTACAGGCACACCGTGAACGGCAGACGCCCGAACCACCGATAAACCGCAAACAAAAAGCGGATACCACTGATCGCGCCAGCCTCTGCGATGTGGGACCAGTGCTTATCTTTCACTGTGACGCTCTCTTTGAAGGGCCACGTAGCAAGAGTAATCGCGGCAATCGCCAAAGCATTCCAAAAAACAGCCGGGTATGCATTTTGGTAATCAGCCAATTATCCTCTAAACCCCGGAAGTGAGAAATACCATCCTGAGGGTAACGCACCCGGGCCTTCGTCTGCACAACCCGGCCGCCCTGCCAAAACCACTTGACCAGCACTTCGGTATCGTAATCCATGCGGTCGCCAAGGTACTGACTGCGTATCAATTGACATACCCGCCCGACCGGGTACACGCGGAAGCCACACATGGAATCGTGAATTTCCAACGACAGGGTGTTGATCCATACCCAGACATGGGTCAGGTAGCGGGCGAAATAACGCAAAGAGGGCACGCTGTCGTCGTATTCAGGCATACCAGAAATAATCGCTTCAGGGTGTTTTCCAGACAAGGATATCAGCCATGGAATTTCCGCCGGGTTATGCTGGCCATCGGCATCAATCTGAAGGGCATGACAGAATCCCAGCGCTTCAGCCCACAACAATCCGGCCTTGACCGCTGCTCCCTTGCCGCAATTTTCCGGCAACCGCTTCAGATAGACCTGCGGATCTGCGTCGGCCAGTGCCTTTATTATGTCGGCACAGTCCGATTCGCTACCATCGTCTACCAGCATTACCGGAAGGCCCAGTTGGCGAATGGCGCGAACAGTCCGGGATATAGTGCCCGGGTGATTATACACCGGGATAATGACGCACAAATCAGACATCAGACGGACTCCTACGACGCATCAAACACCATCCGTCCGGAGGAGAACACGACATCGCCGTCATGGAGCCGGAACACGATCCGGTTGCGTTCGGGTTGCAGAGAGATTTCCATCGAAACTTCCCTGCCCGGTCGAATCAGTTCCTGAAATTTCACCACCTCCATCCGGGAGAACGCATTTCTATTTGCCAGTCGTTCACCAAACATCGCTCGTGCGTAATGCTCGACCCAATGAACCTGCACCACTCCAGGTAGTACCGGAATTTCATCGAAATGTCCGCGGAAATAGACCAGTTCAGGTGGCATACCAAGGCACAGCCGCGCCGTGTTGGCGTCCAATAACTCGCGTTTCAACACAATCGGCCAACGATTGCAGTCGACATCATCAGAACCGGGATGCTTTTGCCCTGCTTTCTCGAACAGTACCGTCAGATGTTGTTGCGAAACCTTACCCTGAGCATTGCGGGGCAATTCGCCCACCAGCCGCCAACGACGCGGCAATACCGGGGTCTCGAAATGGTCGGCAAGCCAATGGCGCAGATCACTGGTAACCGCACGCTTGCCTTCGGTTTCAAACCATTGTCGACCGGCCTCGCCCAGCACTGCTACCACTGCGGTCTCGGTGCGCCGGCCGCTGAGTACCACAACCCGCACTTCTTCAATATGCGGATGCTCGACCAGCCGGGATTCCATGCTTGTCAGAGAAACCCGCTTACCTTCAATCTTGGCAATCCGGTCCAGCCGGCCAAGCAGGCGGAATCGATGGGGGCTATAAACCTCGGCCTGGTCTCCCGTCATGAGCCAGTCATCGCTGCCCAGTAAGGGCGACTGCAACAACAAGGCACCGGTTTCTGGCTGAGTGGTCACTTCGATCCCTTTCAGGGTCGTCCAGACCTCGTTTTCCATCTGCTGGCGCCAGGCAATGCCGCCGGTTTCGGAGCTGCCGAAAATTTCCGTCACCGGCACGCCGAAATAGTCACTGCCAAAAGCACTGTGTTCCCGCGACAGCGGTGCTGTAGAAGAGACTACCAGAGTCCACTTGCCGACAACGGTTTCGCCGGGCTGGTGCGGCCAGCGAGCTAGATGAGTGGGCGTTGTGACCAGCACTGCGGCGGGCACTTGCTCCGCTCGGGCCAGAGCGTCTTCGGCATAATGGCAGATTTCTGCCACGAAGGGACGGCGGCCGGCCAGCGGCCACAACACCCGCCACAACAAGCCATAAATATGTTGATGACTGACCGTGCCGACAACCAAGGAACGGCCAGCCACTGCACCCCACTGGCTTTCGTGCATGAGGACTTCATTGCCCAGTTGGGACAGGCTTATGGGCACCGCCTTCGGTGCGCCGGTAGTGCCCGAAGTGAGCACAATCACGGCCAGATGAGAAGGATCCAGCGGTGAAAATGTCGGAGTGCTTTCGTCCACCGTGCCCGGAGCAGCAACTCGGATGAGCGGAATACCAATGTCGTCATCAAAGTCACCGGCAAGAGCACCAACGCGTCCCTGCAGCTGCTCCATGGTTGCCGGCAACCGGTCGCCCGCCAAAAACGCCGTTTTACCGGCATACCATAGCCCGAACAGCGCAGCGGCAAACTCGTAGGAGTCCTCCATAAACACGCCAACAATCACTGCAGCCTGTTTCTCGGCGACCCTCTGCCAATCAGCCACCCGGCGCGCAAAGGCTTGCTTGGTCACCACGGTATTATCCCGCAGAGCCACGACCGCCTGCGGTTCATCAGGGGTGCTAAGAAGATCGGTCAGACATGTTGATTCAGTCATCGTGCTGACTCCGGTAATACTGACGAAATAGCCATTCGCCAGCGAACAGCGAACCCATCAACAGGTAACTGATAAAGCCGTTGTAAAGGGTCCAGATTCCGTCTCCGGCGTAGACTGTGCCTGTGGCGATTGCGCCATTGATCACAAAAAAACCACACCAGACCCATGTGACCTTGCGCGTGTAAGCAACACCGGAGGGTGGCAATTCGGGCTCCCCAAGCCGGGCAAGACGCTCAATGACGGTGGGAGGAAACAGCAGGCTCCAGACGAAAACGCTCAGCAGACCGACACTAACCAGTACCGGGTAGAACTTAACACCTATGGCAGACTGATCCCCCCACGACCATGCGGTTAAAAGCACACAGCCAAGCAACCACCACCAACTGCTGCGCCGGCCACTGATCGCGCGACACCCGTGAAGGAGTCCGATGGGCAACAACAACCAGATCGCTGCTTCAGTACCGCCATTTTGTAGCGTGAAATAGACTGCTACCGGATACCCTACCGACAGCAGGCCTATGGCAATCCGTGACAACCATTCCATAAATTCGGATCTATCTCACTTCTGCAGCAGTTGATCGACAGCGTTAACCACATCCTGAACCGTGCGGACTACTTTGAAAGCGTCGGGCTGGATTTTTTTGCCCGTCCACTGCTTGAGCTCGACGATCAGGTCGATGGCATCGATGCTGTCGATATCCAGGTCTTCATACAAATTCGACTCGGGTTTGATGTTTTCTCGCTCCAGCTCAAACAGCTCAACCAACACACCGGCAATGTGGTCGAAAATCTCTGCCTGACTTTTAGCTACTTCAGCCATTTCAGATTTCCTCTCAGGCGTTTTTGTGGCTGGCCACCAGCTCTGCCAGACTGTTGATGCTGGCGAAATGCTTGCGGGTTTCCTCAGAATCCGCAGCAAGCCTAATATTATAACGTTTTTGCAAAGCCAGACCCAACTCCAGCGCATCAATAGAATCTAGCCCGAGACCCTCCATAAATAGTGGTTCCGACGAGTCAATATCATTAACCGTGATGTCTTCCAGCTCCAACGCATCAATAACGAGCTGCTTAAGCTCGACTTTCAGCTCATTCATGGTGAGCAGTCTCCCTGATAAAATAATCTTTAATGGTGGCGGTCAGTTGCCGCGACATCACAGAGGGTTTCCCCTCCAGAAAGGGTGAAATATCCAGCTCCTCACCTACCTGAAACTTCATATGAACCCGGCGTTCCGGCACTTGATACCACGGGGTGTTCTTGGTCAGGGTCGGTGGCGTGCACTCTATGGTCACTGGCCGGAGATTCTGCCCGGTTCTGATCGCAATATTGGCAGCCCCTCTTTGCAACCTGATCTTCTGGCTGGGCGTGGTGCGAGTGCCTTCCGGAAACACAATCAGGCTGTTGCCCCGGGCAAAGGACTCCCCAGCTGCCCTGATCACCGCATCTGGATCATCGTTCGCAATATAGCAGGCGGCTTTCACCGGCCCGCGGGTGAACGGATTTCTCAGCAGACTGCTTTTAACCACACAGTTCGCTTTGGGCATGAATGAAATCAGGAACACCACATCAATCAGCGTGGGGTGATTGGCTATCACTAATTGTCCCGGCCGGTCGAGCCGCTCCAGATGATGGAGTTCCACCGTCAGCACACCCAATTTTGCCATCATACCCGTGAACAGCCGGAAACACCGGTGAATGAGATACTTTACCCAGCGCTCCCTACGGGACCCATCCGCAATCAACAGCGACGCCGGCACCACAATCAGGGTAAGAACCAACCCACCCACGCCGAAGACCAGAAAAGAGAAACCGGTGGCCAGTTGCCGCCACAATCGATTCAACACTTTCATGGCGACACTCGATCGCATTTTCGCCATTGCCAGAAACGTCGATCTGCGATCAGATCCAGAGCCACACTGTCATCCCGCAGCAAAAAACGCAGGAACCTGTCGCCATGAGCGCAAGCCTCCGATTCAGTCTGACCGGCATCTTCAGGCAACTGTGCCAACGAAAACTCCAGCGGAATACCGGTGCCCGTATCTGCCCGCCCTACGCGAACCGCAAGCGCCTGGACGTCGCTGGGCACCTGATCAAAACCGTCCAGCGGGGATGGCAGCGGATCGTCATAAAAAACACACAAAACTTCACCACCCGCTTGTGGGCTGCTCCGCAACAGGGTATAGGCTTCCAGTAACGCTGCACAGAGTGTGTCGGGCCCTGCAGAGATCGCTGTCACCGGAGAAAACACCTTGTTGGCGATGGAGTGAATGCCGCCAATGGCGTTGTGGACAGACAGGCTGAACGATGCCGGCGACAGCGGCGAATGCACTGCCAGGTCACGCAGCAGCTGGACGGTACGCCCTACTTCACCGTGCCGGGAAGCAAACACTGTGGCCACCGGCTCGGGGCGCTGCTCACCCAATAACTGCCCAGCGGCCCATAAAGCCGCCCTGCCCATCGGGCTTAGGCGACGGCGCAACATAGCGTTAACCCACGGAAGGTCAGGCTTGCGGCTCGCTTCCGGATTACCATCGGCGTCGCCAACGGCCCACGCCAGCCACTCGTCACGCTTCATTCGCGACGGGGAAAACGCCGCCCAGTCACTGATCGTTATCTGAAAACGTTCCATACCGAAAGAAATTCCGTGGAAGGCCCGATCCGCTGGCAACGCCTTTTTGCAAGGCAAGCAACGGAAACTGGAATTTTATGAAATTTTGGCAAGCATTATGTTCCCGGCGCGATTCTATCCCGACAACCACAGTGCCGCAACAAGGCAATCCAATACGTGACAATTCGTTACGTTTGTTTAAGATGACGCCATTTTGCTATCATAAAACACAATTGTTTTAGTGAATTCAACCCATCTGTCTTTATTAAGGATAATAACAATGAAACTGCCAGTTCTAGCTGCCGCCATCCTTACTCTTACCTTCTCATCCGCTGCCCTGAGCCGTGACACCAAGCATTTGCTCCTTCTTGACGAAGCAATGAACACGCCTGACGCTCAGCAAAAGCTGGATGGCTCGATCAAGTTCTACTTTGCCGATGAAGGACACCCGCAGGTAACACAGAGAGCTCCAGGCGTGGTAACGAACAAGAAGACCAACGCCTTTATGAAATCCGATGAAGAAGCCTGCAGCTGGGCATTCCTGTCTGCCATGATTTCCCTGCAGGAACGGGCTCAAAGGGAAGGCGCTGACGCCGTGGTCAACATCACTTCCTATTATAAGCGCCAGGAAATGGCCAGCCGGGAACAATACGAATGTCATGCAGGTGGCATAATGGCCGGGGTTGCACTCAAGGGAGACGTCGTAAAGTTTGCTGACTGAATCGACACGGCCAACTACAAGGGTGTTTCTGTGCGATACAGACACCCTTACGTCTCGCCCAAGTGACAGCGCCTTACGGCACCTACTAGGTAACAGTGAGCACCAGCGCCTCAGCCGATATCAGGGCAAGCGCTACCGCGAGTTCCTGCAATCCCGCCTGCTGTTAAGAGATGCCTTAAGCTCGACATTGCCCGGCACTTTGCCCCCGGCCCACTGGCAGATCACCGAACGCCCGGAGCAAGCGCCACTTGTTCATCAAGCCGTTGAGGCCGGTTGGTACTATTCGTTGGCTCATAGTCGCGGCATCATTGCTGCTGTCATCAGCAATGATGGTCCCTGCGGCATTGACCTGGAATATCAACGCCAGCGGACCAACATTACAGAACTCGCCGAACAGTGGTTTCACCCAAGCGAAACCGAACTATTGGCGACCCTGACAGACCATGAACGGACCGCCGTTTTCTATCGCCTCTGGACCATGAAGGAAGCCTTGATCAAGGCAAAAGGCTCATCGGTTTTCTCTGGTATTCTCGCCCGCTCGCACTTCGTACCGTGCAATCCGGCGGACGAGGGAAACGACCTCTACGCCCACAGCCTGGAACTGTCAGCAGCGCCTTTCAGTCTTGCTATTGTCTGCCGCCACTTACCGGCGGACGTTACTCAGGGCTACCCGCTTACAACGGCTAAAAAAATTACCCCGGTCATGACCACTTACATCATCCACCAGAGCTAACACACTGGGTCAGGCAATCTCTGGCCGCTCCATATAAGCCTTCAACACCCGATAGAGAGTAAAGCCATCCTGAGTGCCGACCAGTTCCCTGATCGAATGCATACCAAACTGGGGCACACCAATATCCAGAGTGGTCACACCCAGATTCGCGGCCGTCAGCGGCCCTATGGTGCTGCCACAGCCCATATCGCTGCGCACCACAAAGGTCTGGTGGGGCAGGTCCAACTGGTCACTCAGGTGACGATACACCGCCGCCGAGCGGCTGTTGGTAGCATAACGCTGGTTGTGATTTACTTTGATTACCGGGCCGGCGTTTAGCAGCGGACCGTGGTTCTCGTCGTGCTTGTCCATAAAATTCGGATGGATGCCGTGGGCGTTGTCCGCCGAAATCATCATTGAATGGGCAATTGCACGGCTTTTTCCTGCGCCACACCAGCGCTCCAACACCGAGCTTAAAAACGGTCCCTGAGCGCCTTCAGCGGACATGCTTCCCACTTCTTCGTGGTCGTTACACACAAGCAACGCCGGCTGCTCACCGGTTGCTTCCAACAATGCTTGCAAGCCAATGTAACAGCTCAACAAATTATCCAGCCGCGCTGACGCAATAAAGTTATCGCGCAAGCCTACAAACCCCGCCGGTTGCACGTCGTAAAAGCTCAGCTCGTAGCCCAGAATGCGCTCCGCGCTAACGCCCTGCTCGGCTTTCAGCTGGGTTACCAGCAGGCTGGCAAAATCGATGGCGTCGTCTTCGGGCACCTGCATCAGCACCGGCGGTAAATCGGTTTGCGCGTTAACCGTGCGGTTGCTGTTGGCTTCGCGATCCAGGTGAATCGCCAGGCTGGGTATAAACGCGATCGGCTTGCGAAAGTTGATCAGCGCATCTTGCACTTGCCCGTTACCGTCAACGTAAGTGACTCGCCCGGCCAACGATAAATCCCGGTCAAACCACGGATTCAGCAAGGCGCCACCGTAGACTTCAACGCCCAACTGCAAGAAGCCTTTGCGACGCAGCACCGGATTGGGCTTTACTTTCAGACACGGGCTGTCAGTGTGAGCGCCAACCATGCGCACGCCAGCTTTGGTTGTGTCCGTATTGCCAGTACGAAAGGCCACAATCGACGAGCCGTTGCGGATGGCGTAATAACCGGTGCCAGCTTGCAGTGACCAGTCGTCTTTTTCATCCAGCGAATGAAAACCCGCGCTGTCCAGCTGCTTTTTCATGGTAGCGACAGCGTGCCAGGGCGTTGGTGACTGGTTCAGAAACGAAAGCAGATCGTTGTTGAAATCAATGTGTTCCATGGTGTCCTTAATTCAATAATAATGGCGCCAACACTATGTTATGCAGCCCCAGACACTCAATCCTACAGGAGCCCAGCCCTTGGCCAAACCGTGTTTTCTCGATATTGAATACTATCAGAATGACGACACCCTATTCCCCACTGCCATGGCTTGGTCACTGGTGGATGGCACCATGAAAACCGTGGTTATTGCACCAGAAGACGACTGGCTGCCAGAAGACGGCGATACCGGCGATATCGACCTGAACTACCTTGAAGAACAGGGCGTGCCACTGATAGAACTAACCCGCGAACTGCACCAGGACTTGCCTGACCAGACGGTTTACGTAGACGGTCTGGATCCGGACGAAATTCTGATCGACCGGATTTTCACGGCTATCGGCCAAGATGCGCCTTTTGAAATCGCACCGATCACCGACCTGATCACCGGCGTAGACAGCGAAACCCTGGAAGACGAACGCCGCGCCCTGCTGATTGAGGAAGGTCTGGAACCGCAACTGCCGGAAAACGGCGTGTATGCGCTGCTAATGTTGGCCCAACACTACGGCGTACTGGGCGACGACGGATTCACCGAAGAGACGGATTCCCAGGAGACAGATTCCCAGGAGACAGATTCTTAGGGGACGGATTCCTGGGGGACGGATTTGAAATCCGTCCCCGACCCTGATCTTGTTCCCGATCCTTAAGGGACAGATTTGAAATCTGTCCCTATCCTGATCCTGGTCTCTAGGGGACAGATTTCAAATCTGTCCCCGGTCTGTCCCCGGTCTGGCACTGTCCCCTCAGCCTTAACCAACGTAGAAGGCGCTCTTATCTCGTGCTTGCAGCGGGTGGCGTATGTTCCAGCAGCGGTGAATACGCGGGTTGCGCTGAAAGTCCTTGTCGATGGTGCTTTTGCTGATCTCCTCAACCGCAAACTCCGCGCTGACTTCGTCGTCCAGCTTGAAACGGCGGAAGTTGTTGGAGAACACCAGCAAGCCATCATTGGTCAAGCGCTGCATGGCCTGGCGAATCAGCTTGGCGTGATCTTTCTGAATATCCAGAACCCCAATCATTTTCGCCGAGTTGGAAAAAGTGGGTGGGTCCATAAAAATCAAATCAAAACGCTGGTCCGGCTTGGGCTTGCTTGCCAGCCACGCCAAACAATCTGCGGCGTCCACCTGATGCTTGCGCGGATCAGCGTGGTTCAATTCCAGGTTATCTTTGGCCCAGCTGACGTAGGTGTGTGACATATCCAGGCTCAAAGAGCGGCTGGCGCCGCCGGCAATCGCGTGCACCGTGGCCGCGCCTGTGTAACAGAAAAGATTCAGAAAGCGTTTGCCGCGGGCATTCTGCTGAATCCACTGGCGCAGCGGGCGGTGGTCTAGAAACAAACCGGTATCCAGGTAGTCTTTCAAATTCACTTTTAGCGTACAGCCGTGTTCCTGTATTTGGAAAAATTCGCCGCTGGCCGCCTGCTTTTCATACTGATTGGTGCCGGTTTGACGCAGGCGCTGTTTGCACACCAGGCGGTCACGCGGAATGCCCAGCGCTTCGGGGATCACCGCCAGGGCTTCTGACAGACGCTCACGAGCAGCACGCTCGTCGATGGTCTTGGGCGCCATGTATTCCTGCACGTGCACCCAGTCATTGTAGATATCAATCGCCAATGCGTATTCCGGCATGTCGGCGTCGTACAGGCGGTAACAGCTGATGTTCTGTTTGCGTGCCCACTGACCAATGCTTTTAACGTTCTTTTTCAAGCGGTTCGCCAGCATGGCGGCGCGCTCTTCGTTGGCAATGCGCGGCAGAATTTCACCTGGCGCTGCCGGATCTTTCGGAATACGCGCGCTGGCCTCGTCTACCGTGAACAGCAGCAGCTGGGCCGGCAGCTTACCGTTGAACAGCTTGTACTGTTTGAAACTGCGCAGGCCAATGGATTTACCGAACTCCGGCGCCCCGGTAAACACTCCCAGGCGCCAGTTTGGCGTTACCCGTTTTACCGCCGCGCCTAGGGCCTGATAAATTTCTGCCAATGACTTGCGCTCACTCAGGCGCTCACCGTAAGGAGGGTTGGTCACTACCAAGCCCTGTTCGGCCCAGTCACCGTTAAGTTCAAGCTCTTGCAGCGGTATTTCTGTGAGCTCAATAATGCTGTCCAGCCCCGCCCGCTGCAAGTTGTTGCGTGCCGTTGACAAGACCCGGCGATCTTCGTCAAAGCCGGCAATGCGCGGTATGCGACCTTGTTTGCCGGCATGGGCACGGCGTTCCACTTCCTGGCGTAGCGACATCCACAGCTCGGCATCGTGGCCGAGCCATTTTTCGAAACCAAAACCGTCCTGACGGCGGCCCGGCGCAATGTCCAGAGCCATCAGCGCAGCTTCAATCAACAGCGTGCCGGAGCCGCACATTGGGTCAATAAAATCACCGCCGGCGGCGACCGTTTCGGGCCAGCCAGATCGAATCAGCAGCGCAGCTGCCAGATTTTCCTTCAGCGGCGCCCGGCCCTGCTCGGCGCGATAGCCTCGCTGATGCAGGCTGTGCCCACTCAAATCAATGCCGAGAGTCAATAGGCCGCGGTGCAAGCGCGCCGACACAATCACATCGGGCGTTTTGCCCTCTACCGCCGGGCGCTTACCTCCGTTGGCCGTGAAGCGATCGACAATGCCGTCTTTCACCCGTTGTGCGCCATACTGGGTATTGCGAATAGCTTCGTTCTCGCCAATAAAATTCACTTTGAAGCTACCGCTAACCGCAATGTGCTGCTGCCAATCCAGATGCACCACGCCGTCATACAACTCGTCATCGCTGGTTGCGGCGACTTCCGCCACGTGCAGGATGACTCGGTTCGCCAGGCGTGACCACATGCAAGTGCGGTACCCCCCTTCCAACGTGCCCTCCACCCACACACCAGCAGGCGCGTGGCGAACCAGGCTTAGACCGAAGCCGTCCAGCTCGTCCGCCAGCAAATATTCAACGCCTTTTGGACAGGTTACAAAAAAGAGAGGTAGGGACAAGTTGAACTCCTGGTTTTATCGGGACGGCTAAGTTTCTGGAATTGGGCTTATTAACCACTTTAGGGCTAATTTTTATGCGTATAACGTCTAAAAATTAACTTATTAGATCGAAATAGTGTTGTACTTTAACAGTCAGTTCGGCATACCTTGTACTTGACGCGTCGTTTCGGGGCAACTGCCCCCAGTAACAGGATCCTGACTGCTCTGGTGTGAGCTGGCAATAGTGGGTTGTAGCGAAAACCATTTCGCCACCCCGTTTGTCGCTACCTTTGCAGAATGTGTACACGCTTGTTTCTGTTAATCCATCAGTGAGGAACGGCATGAAAAGACAGAAAAGAGACATGGTCGCTCGAGCATTCAAGCGGGGTTATCTCGCAGGAGTGTCCGGTAAATCGAAAGACAGCTGTCCCATTGAACAAGCTGAAGTTCGTCAAGAATGGCTAAATGGGTGGCGAGAAGGCCGCACAGATCAATGGGATGGTTTGACCGGTGTCTCTGGCATCCATCGATTAGCCACCGTCACCACTGCGTGATGGACGTAGTGGTGAAGCTTATCACTAATGACATGACTTAATTGAGTTCGGTGTTTGTACGCAACCCACCAATCGGAGCAATCTGAAAACTGGATGAGTAGTCGATAAAACCGAACGGGGCCACCCGCCCCGTAAAATTGCGGTAAACCGCCGGGGACTGTAGTTCCCCATAAAGGGCTCGCTTAGCGGGCCCTTTTTTATGGATAACATTTGGGCATTTCCTCAACCCAGCGCTTTAATCGCCGCTGCCGCTTCGCCAATCAGCCCAGGGCCCCTGTATATAAAGCCGGTATAGATTTGCACCAATTTGGCACCCGCCTGAATTTTCTCCGCCGCGCTGGCGCCATCAGTAATTCCTCCCACACCGATAATCGGCAGCCGTTCACCCAACTCGGCGTGCAGTCCGCGAATAACGCGTAGTGAGGGTTCGCGTACCGGCGCACCGCTTAGGCCACCGGCTTCGTTACAGTGCTTGTGGCCCGCCACGGCTTCGCGATGAATCGTTGTGTTGGTCGCAATCACCCCATCCAGTCCGCTTTCCAACAGCGCCGTTGCAACAAACCGGATGTCGGCGTCGTCCATATCCGGCGCAATTTTCACCGCGATGGGCACATAACGGCCATGCTCTTTTTGGCAGCTGAGTTGTTCATCTTTTACAGCGGCCAACAACTGCTTCAGCGAATCACCGAATTGCAAGTCCCGCAGGCCTGGTGTGTTCGGCGATGAAACGTTGACCGCAATATAGTCAGCGCGGTTGTACACGGCGGTGATGCACTTGCGGTAATCCAGCGCCGAGTCTTGGTCCGGGGTGTTTTTATTCTTACCCACGTTGATACCCAGCACCCCGCGAAATTTTCGGCGGTCTACCTGGGCCAGTAAACGCCCCAAGCCTTGGTTATTAAAACCCATGCGGTTAATAATGGCCTGGTGTTCGGGCAAGCGAAACATGCGGGGCTCGGGGTTGCCGGGCTGAGCCAAGGGCGTGACCGTGCCCACTTCAATAAAACCAAAGCCGAGATCGCCCAAAGCGTCCATATGGTCGGCATTTTTATCCAGCCCCGCCGCCAATCCCACCGGGTTGGGAAACTCCAGACCCATCACCGTTACCGGGTGTGCAGGAACAGCCGGCGCCAAATACTTCAGCACGCCCAACCGATGGGCCATATCCAGCCCTTTCAAGCTAAGATTGTGCGCCCGCTCTGGCGGCAATTTGAACAGCAGGTTGCGAATCGTCCCGTACATCAAAACACCCTCAAAGATACTCTTACAGATACGCTCAAAAATAATCTCAAACACACGCGCCAAGACACACGCTAAAAATTCGTGTGGGGAGTATACCGGAAGTTTTCCACAGCATCCTGCGCGGTTAGGGTGCGGTTCGAATTTCGTCGTAACTCATTGTCTGGCTGGCTCCACTCAGGCTTGTCCACGGAATCTGTGGATAACTCTGTTGAAAATGCCGGTTTAACGCGTTCCACGCCTTGCAAGCAGCGCTCGGCTACTAATTGATCACTTTTTGATCAGTTAAAATTTTCTTTATTTTCAAAAACCTATATACTTCGCAATCGACACTTTTTTTAAAAAACAAACCATGTTGGCTGCCAACCGGCTTACACTCTTGTGCATAAAATCAGCAAAAAGCACACTGTTCTTGATCTATATACGCAGTAAGACGACTACACTTTGGCGACATCTGAAATACCTGCCACCCTCCGCTGGTTTATTCCGGCTAACTGGCAAGGCTTGTTTTGCATTGTTAAACGCGCTTTGGAGCATTCGCTATGGAACACACGACACCGGCACCCCCTGACAAATACGCCAATCTGGACAAGGAAAAACAGGCCGCCAGCCGGGTTACCGTGATTGGCATGGTGCTGGACGCTATCTTGGGGCTGTTCAAGATGGTGGTAGGTACCCTGTTCCATTCTCACGCGCTGGTGGTGGATGGCATTCACTCGTTCACGGACGTGGCCTCTGACTTGATGGTGCTGGGTGTGATGCGGATATCGCGGCAGGCACCGGATGAAGACCACCCTTATGGCCATCAACGCATTGAAACGTTTGGCACTTTGTTAATGGGCAGCCTGCTAATTGCAGTTGGCGCCGCTCTGGCCTGGGAAAACGTGCAACGGCTTTTCACAGACGACCTAACCTCCACGCCGGGCTGGCCGGTGCTGGTTGTGGCGCTGTTGTCGGTGGTGGGCAAAGAATGGATTTTTCGCTACACCCGTAAGGTGGGCCAGGACATACGTTCAGATCTGATCATTGCCAACGCCTGGCATAGCCGTACTGATGCTTTCTCATCAGGTATTGTGGTGCTGTCTACCATTGGCGCCATGCTGGGCTATTTGTGGCTAGATACGCTAGCAGCGGTTGTTGTGGCGGGCATTATCATCCATGTGGGCTGGAGCTTTGGCTGGAGTTCTATGAAAGAACTGGTCGACACCGGCCTTTCTGTTGAAGACACCGATCGATTGCTTGCCATTGCCAGTGATATTGACGGCGTGCGTGATGTGCACGAACTGCGCAGCAGACGCATGGGCGACGATATACTATTGGATGTGCATTTGGTGGTTCGCCCGGACGTCAGCGTATCGGAAGGGCACCAGGTGGGCATGCGCGTGGTTGGCGCCATGCGCAAAGAACTGGATAATATTCGTGACATCAACTTTCACATTGATGCAGAAGACGATGAAAGCTACCACCCGACGTCTTCGTTGATGCCCTCTCGCAAAATCATTCAGAAGACCATACATACGATCACACCTGAAGCGCCTACTGGCAATCGGCTACGCCTACACTACCTGAAGAACAAGGTGCATCTGGAGCTATTTCTGGACGGCAGCGAGGGCGATTTCGATAGCGCCGAGCTACGCACACAGCTAGGCGAGTTCCCCTGGTTTGGCAGCCTAAGGGTGTGGCAGACTGCCGACTGAGCGGCGGCCCGTAAACACTCTTCAACGGCGGCGGTTGGCTTCCATCCGCGACAGGAATTCCTGCATGATCAGGGTGTACAGCTCACCGCCCAGGAACAGATCTTCCACCCCGGCGTCAATGCTGGGGTTGTCGTTCACCTCAATCACCGCTACCCGGTTACCAGACTGCTTGATGTCTACACCGTACAGGCCGTTACCAATCAGACGGGTTGCATTCAGCGCCGCCTGAATCACATTGCGCGGCACCTCATAGGTGGGCATGGTTTCAAAACCGCCGCTGTTGCTACTGGATTCCGTGTGTTGGTAGATTTGCCAGTGGCCCTTCACCATCAGGTATTTGCAGGCGTAAATGGCACGCCCACCCAATACGCCAATGCGCCAATCGTAGTCTGTGTAAAAATATTCCTGAGCCAGCACCTGGCAGCTAAACCGCAGCCGGGTACCTCACTGGGTAACCGTGTGCGCCATGGACGACCAGTTCGTGTATCTGCACGATCCAGAGATTGATGTAGAGGAAGGGGAAACCGTGGCCGACAAGCAATACCTGCCCATCGACCGCCGGGTGTTCAGCAAAATGTCCCGTTATGGCAGCAATCAGCCGTTGCAAGCCGCGGTGATTGTGGGGCCAAAACGCGCCCTTTAACGAGAGCGTCAGCTAACGAAAGCATCAGTCTGCTGCACCGGTTATCCGGTACGCAGCGACGCTTCTTTTAACTCGGAAATATCATCACGCAATCGCGCCGCCGTCTCAAAATCCAGATCGGCCGCGGCCTTGTACATTTCGTCTTCCAGTCGCGACATTTCCTTGAGCACTGCCTGCGGCGACTTGTTGCCCACCAGAGTGCGGTAATGTTCGGCTTCTTCTGCCGCCTGCTGACCCGGGCGCTTCGATTTGTTGCGGCCACGGCCACCACTGCTGGCGCCCTCCATGACGTCCGCAATTTTTTTGGTCAGGCCCTGGGGCGTAATGCCGTGTATTTCGTTGTGCTCAGCCTGTTTGGCGCGCCGGCGCGCGGTTTCATCAATCGCCCGCTGCATGGAGCCGGTAATGCGGTCGCCGTACAAAATCGCCTTGCCGTTGATGTTACGGGCGGCGCGGCCAATGGTCTGAATCAGCGAACGCTCGGAACGCAGGAAGCCTTCCTTATCCGCATCCAGAATGGTCACCAACGACACCTCCGGCATATCCAGTCCTTCACGCAGCAGGTTAATGCCCACCAGCACATCAAATTCGCCGCGGCGTAAATCGCGGATAATCTCCACCCGCTCGACCGTGTCGATATCCGAGTGCAGATAGCGCACGCGGATATCGTGCTCCATCAAAAAGTCGGTGAGATCTTCCGACATGCGCTTGGTGAGTGTTGTCACCAGCACCCGCTCGTTGACCGCTACCCTGGCGTGAATTTCTGATATCAGATCGTCAACCTGTGTTGACGCTGGCCGTACTTCAATTTCTGGATCAAGCAGGCCAGTCGGCCGAACAACTTGTTCAACAATTTGACCCTGGTGCTCGGCTTCGTAGTTACCGGGGGTGGCCGACACAAAAATCATCTGCGGCGCAATGCGCTCCCACTCGTCAAAGCGCATGGGGCGGTTGTCCAGCGCCGACGGCAAGCGAAAACCGTATTCCACCAGGGTTTCCTTGCGCGAGCGATCGCCTTTATACATGGCGCCGATCTGCGGAATACTGGCGTGGGATTCGTCCACCACCAGTAAAGCGTTCGCAGGCAGGTAGTCAAATAACGTGGGTGGCGGCTCACCGGGGGGCCGGCCCGACAGGTAGCGGGAGTAGTTTTCGATACCGTTGCAGTAACCCAGTTCCTGCATCATCTCCATGTCATAACGGGTGCGTTCTTCCAGGCGCTGGGCTTCCACCAAGCGGTTGTTGTCGCGCAACTGCGTCAGGCGCTGGTCCAGCTCCACCCGAATATGCTCGATGGCGTCCAACACGTTTTGACGCGGCGTTACGTAGTGGGACTTCGGATACACCGTCACTCGTGGCACACGGCGTAGCATCTCACCGGTCAGCGGATCGAAAAAGCTCAGATTTTCTACCAGGTCATCAAACAGCTCGATGCGGATGGCTTCTTTTTCCGATTCTGCCGGAAACACGTCGATCACATCGCCGCGCACACGGTAATTCGCCCGATGGAATTCGATATCGTTACGGGTGTACTGCAATTCAGCCAAACGCTTCAAAATAAGACGTTGATCCATCTGATCACCGCGATCCAGGTGCAACATCATCTTTTTATAAGACTGCGGATCACCCAGACCGTAAATGGCCGATACCGTCGCCACAATGATCGCGTCCGGGCGTTCCAGCAGAGCTTTTGTAGCCGACAGCCGCATCTGCTCGATGTGTTCGTTGATGGAGGCGTCTTTTTCAATAAACGTGTCGGATGAAGGCACGTAGGCTTCTGGCTGGTAATAATCGTAGTAAGACACGAAATACTCGACCGCGTTATTCGGGAAAAATTCGCGGAATTCGCCGTACAGCTGGGCGGCCAGAGTCTTGTTGTGAGCCATCACGATGGTGGGCCGCTGAATCTGCTGGATGACATTGGCAATGGTGAAGGTTTTACCGGAACCGGTCACCCCCAGCAGGGTCTGGTGGGCCAGCCCGGATTCGATACCGTCCACCAGGGCTTCTATGGCTTTAGGCTGATCACCGGTCGGAACGTAGGGTGAGTGCACCTGAAAAGCGCCCTCACCCACATTGGGTTGTTCAACGTTTTCAAAGCTGTTGACCATAACCTGAGAAAATCCTCGATGGCTCTTTAAGCCGTGGAAATTGGCACTATCTTACCGAGATACAGTGCTTGGATAGTACAGAGAAATTTAGTGTTGCGCCGGCTTCGTGCTAATATCTCCCTGATCGACGGCTGGAGGAGGTTCAGCCAGCGCAGCTGACTCCGGCCGATCGCAGCCCTTTTCAGATGCAGCTTTAAGGAGCGCAAGTTTGGACCTTCAACTTTCCAGCCGTGTACAGTCAATCAAGCCTTCCCCCACTCTAGCCGTCACTAACAAAGCGGCAGAACTTCGTGCTGCAGGCCAGGACATTATTGGCCTTGGCGCTGGTGAGCCAGACTTCGATACGCCAGATCACATCAAGGCGGCTGCGATTGAGGCCATTCATAACGGCCAGACAAAATACACCGCGGTCGACGGCACCCCAGCGTTGAAGAAGGCAATTATTGCCAAATTCAAACGCGACAATGGCCTAGATTACGAAGCCAACCAGATACTGGTATCAAGTGGTGGCAAACAAAGCTTTTTCAACCTTGCCCTGGCCGTGCTGAACGCCGGCGACGAAGCCATTATTCCTGCGCCTTACTGGGTGTCTTACCCGGACATGGTGCTGGTAGCCGAAGGCAAGCCAGTCATTCTGGAAAGCACCGCCGAAACCCGCTTCAAGATCACTCCGCAGCAACTGGAAGACGCGATCACCGATCGCACCCGTCTGTTTGTGATCAACAGCCCGTCTAACCCCAGCGGCATGGCGTACACCCTTGAAGAGCTGCAAGCTTTGGGCGAAGTGCTGAAAAAGTACCCGCAGGTGATGATTGCAACCGACGATATGTACGAACCCATTCTGTGGACGGGTAAGCCTTTTTGCAACATTCTGAACGCCACCCCGGAATTGTACGACCGTACCTTTGTCTTGAACGGCGTGTCTAAAGCTTATGCCATGACCGGCTGGCGTATCGGTTATGCCGCAGGCCCGGCCAAGGTTATTGGCGCGATGAAGAAGATTCAGTCGCAAAGCACATCTAACCCGGCTTCTATCTCACAGGCAGCTGCGCAAGCGGCACTGGATGGCAGTCAGGACTGCGTGCAGACCATGGTGACGGCATTCCATAATCGTCACGATTACCTGGTGGAAGCCTTGAACACATTACCAGGCGTTGAATGCCTGAAGGGCGACGGTACTTTCTATGTATTCCCGAGCTTTCAGGGCGCGATTGATGCTGATAGCAGCGTGAGCAACGATGTGGAGTTCGCGGAAAAGCTGTTGAAAGAAGCAGGCGTAGCGCTGGTTCCCGGCTCGGCATTTGGTATGCCAGGTCACATGCGATTGAGTTTTGCCACCAGTCAGGAAATTCTGAAGGACGCGATTGAACGGCTGAAGAAAGCTCTGGGATAATTTTCCCGGATGGGGTTGACGAGGCGAGGCGGCATGACTAGTATACGCGCTTCGTCTTACGACGATGTTCCCTGATAGCTCAGTTGGTAGAGCAACGGACTGTTAATCCGTTTGTCGCTGGTTCGAGCCCAGCTCGGGGAGCCACTATTTAAAAGCCCGCTAATTCTTTGGATTAGCGGGCTTTTTCGTTTTGGTGTTTGCCGTGGTAGAGCCAGAAACAACAGCGAACTACAAGCCCGCCACCTCAGCATAAATCGCTTCCAAAGCAGCCAGAGGATCAGCAGCCTGGGTGATTGGGCGGCCGATAACCAGGTAGTCGGAACCTGCCTTTAGGGCCGCTGCGGGGGTCATGATGCGTTGCTGGTCGCCTTTGTCGGCGCTGGCCGGGCGGATGCCGGGGGTGATTAACTGGAAGGCTTTGCCCTGCTCTGCTTTAAGCTTGGGGGCTTCCTGCGCTGAGCAGACTACGCCGTCCAGGCCGCAGTTTTTGGTCAAGGTGGCCAGGCGCGATACATGCTCTTCGGCGGAGACATTTATGCCAATGCCGCTGAGGTCGTGTTCCGTCATGCTGGTCAATACGGTGACCGCAATCAGCAGCGGCTTGTCGGCGCCGAAGCGTTCCAGGCGTTCGCGGCAGGCGATCATCATTTTTTCGCCGCCGGAGGCGTGTACGTTCACCATCCACACACCCAAGTCCGCCGCAGCGGCAACCGCACCCGCGGCGGTGTTCGGAATGTCGTGGAATTTCAAATCCAGAAACACCTCGAAGCCACGCAGCTGAAGCTCGCGAACCAAAGCCGGGCCACTGCTGGTGAACAACTCTTTGCCCACTTTCAGGCGGCATTTTTTTGGATCCAGCTGATCGGCCAAGGCGAGTGCGGGCTGATCAGAGGGGAAATCGAGGGCAACGATGATGGGGGATGCTAGGGTGCCTTGCACGCGGGGGTTCCTGACGTTAAGTGAATGGATGTGATCTATAGCGGATCGCTGGTTTATTCTGCGTCTACGCCCTGAATCGGGCGAACGGTTTCCCATTGGCGGCAGCTCGGGCACAGCCAGTGCAGCTGCTGACCGTCAAAACCGCAGTTTACGCAGCGGTAGACAGGGCGGTTGTGCAGTATCAATTCGCCGATACGGCTGACCAGACGGCCTTCATCGGTGGTCATGCCTTTTTCGTAACCGGCCATTTCAACCAGCTGTAATAGGCCGCGTACGCCAGGGCGGACTTCCAATTCGCCACGAAGCAAATCAATGGCTGCCGGGCTGCCGGAGCGGCGCTCTACCGACTCTACCAGCGCCAGCAACAAGCTGGTACTGGGGTAGCTTTCATAAAGTTTACGCAACTTGCGACCGAGCTTACCGATATCGCCGTGTTCGCGTTCCAGCTTCATCAGCTGGTCGATGGCTTCCGGACCGAAGTCAGGGTTCTGCTCGAACACTTTGATTGCCATGGTGCCGGCTTCGCGGAAGCTACCCTGACGGGTCAGCAATTTCATCAGTATCAGAGTGGCACGCACGCAAGAGCGGTCAAATTCCAGCGCTTCTTTGGCCAAGCGCTGAGCGCCCCAGCGGTCATCCTGGCGCAATGCTTGCTCCGATTTTTCGCAGGTTAGATAAGCCAGAATTTTAAACATGGCCGGGTCTGCGTCACTGCGGGTGAGCGTGTGGGCTACCTGAGAAGCCTTATCCCACTCACGCTCGCGTTCATACAGATCAATCAGCTGGGTTGCGGCACTACGACCGTATTCACGATCGCCCATCAGCTGCTGCAACAGCGCCTCTGCACGGTCGAGCAAACCAGCATTGAGGTAGTCCAGAGCCAGTTCGAGGGTCACTTGAGGAGAATAACGGGCAGGAAGCTCAGGGCGGTCAAGCAAATTCTGATGAATCAGAATAGCGCGGTCTGTTTCGCCTTTGTTACGGAAATGACTGCCAATGGATAAATGCAGGCTGACGGTGTCGCGGTTGACCGCCAGTGACTGAACAAAGTTATCAACGGCCTGGTCGGAGTAGTTGGTGAACAGAAATTGCAAACGGTCACGCACCGATTCTTCATCGGCTATTACCTCATTGCCGCTGCGCGAACCTCCGAAGCGGCCAACAGCCCAACCAACCGCAACTGCCGTGCTAACCAGCAGCCACTGAAACATCATGTCCATTAAACCGTCCGGTCGTTCTGGGCCCGCTCTTTTTCCAGTGTTTGTTCAGTACGTTCAAGCTTTTTCTGCAGGGATCGCCGCGACACTTTGGCCTTTACCGTAGCCAGTGTGGCCATCAGAACGCCCACCAAAGCGCCGATCACAAAGGCTAGAATTATCCACATCGCTACGCCATGGGGGCGGGTCTCAAAAACCAGAAAGTTCAGCGGAACGGCCATCTGATTATTCAACGAGAACACCAATGCCAACAGAGCCAGCACTAATACCAATAGAACGATCAGGATTTTCTGTAATCCCGCCATAACAATAGAACTCCTGAAGGCCATTCAGGCCCGATTGAGAAACGGCACCCAACGCAAAATCAGAAACCCTGTTTCAGGCTCTCGTTAACCTGTTCGCGCAGTTCTTTGCCGGGTTTGAAGTGGGGCACAAATTTTGCCGGTAATTGCACGGCTTCACCGGATTTCGGGTTACGCCCTACCCGCGCGGCACGATGGTGGAGGGAAAAACTACCGAAACCGCGAATTTCAATGCGCTGGCCATCTGCCAGAGATCGGGACATGTGCTCGATGATGGTTTTTACCGCCAGTTCCACATCTTTTACCGACAACTGCGTCTGCTTTGAAGCAATTAACTCAACCAGTTCCGACTTTGTCATGAGGTATTTCCCTCTTGCGTTATTATTCGGTGAATAAAACTACTTTACCATGGCTGTAGTTTAGCCACACCGAAAAAAAACACAAAAAAAACGGGCTCTTAGAGCCCGTTTTTTTGACACAACTCAGAAATTAATCTTTGTTGGCGTTCTGCTGCTGCATCTGTTCCTTGATGAGATCACCAATGGTGGTCGCACCGGAGGCGCTTTCTGCAGTCTTGGTACGCACAGTCTCAATAGCCTGCTTGTCGTCTTCAACGTCTTTCGACTTGACGGACAGGTTGATAATGCGGTTTTTGCGATCAATGCTAATGATCTTGGCTTCAACTTCTTCGCCTTCCTTCAGCGCGTTGCGTGCATCTTCAACACGGTCACGGCTGATTTCGGAAGCCTTCAAAATGGCTTCAACTTCATCGCTCAGGGTAATAGTAGCTGCCTTGGCGTCGACGGCAGAAACAATACCTTTAACGATGGAGCCTTTGTCATTCAACTGAACGAACTCTGCAAACGGATCGCTTTCCAGCTGCTTGATACCCAGAGAGATACGCTCACGCTCGGGATCTACAGACAGAATAACGGTGTCAACTTCGTCACCCTTCTTGTATTCACGTACGGCTTCTTCGCCAGTCTCGTTCCAGCTGATATCAGACAAGTGAACCAAACCGTCAATACCACCGTCCAGACCAATAAAGATACCGAAGTCAGTGATTGACTTGATCTTGCCGGAGATTTTGTCGCCCTTATTGAAGTTGCCAGAGAAGTCTTCCCATGGGTTGGATACACACTGCTTGATACCCAAGGAAATACGACGACGCTCTTCATCGATATCCAGAATCATCACACCCACTTCGTCGCCAACCTGGACAACTTTAGAAGGATGGATGTTCTTGTTGGTCCAATCCATTTCAGACACGTGAACCAGACCTTCAACGCCTTCTTCGAGCTCAGCAAAGCAGCCGTAATCGGTCAGATTGGTAACGCGTGCTGTGACCTTGCTACCTTCTGGGTAGCGAGCCTTGATTTCAACCCAGGGATCTTCACCCAGTTGCTTCAGACCCAGTGATACGCGGTTGCGCTCACGGTCAAATTTCAGGACCTTGACGTTGATCTCGTCGCCAACGTTCACGATTTCGCTCGGATGCTTGATGCGCTTCCAGGCCATATCGGTGATGTGCAGCAGGCCGTCAACACCGCCCAGATCTACGAACGCGCCGTAGTCGGTCAGGTTCTTGACGATACCCTTAATTGTCAGACCTTCGGTCAGGGTTTCCAGCAGAGCTTCGCGCTCGGCGCTGTTTTCAGCTTCCAGAACGGCACGACGTGAAACAACCACGTTGTTACGCTTCTGGTCGAGCTTGATAACCTTGAATTCCAGTTCTTTATTTTCGAGGTGCGCGGTATCGCGAACCGGACGAACGTCTACCAGGGAGCCCGGCAGGAACGCACGAATACCAGCCAGATCAACGGTGAAACCACCCTTAACCTTGCCGTTAATAATACCTTTAACCACTTCTTCCGCTGCGAAGGACTTTTCAAGCACTGTCCAGGCTTCTGCACGCTTGGCCTTTTCGCGGGATAGGCGGGTTTCGCCGAAACCATCTTCAACTGCTTCCAGGGCTACGTCTACAACGTCGCCGATGGCTACTTCCAACTCGCCTTTTTCATTCAGGAACTGGGAGGCGGGGATAACGCCTTCGGACTTCAGTCCGGCGTTAACGGTGACCCAGTCGCTATCGATATCAACAACGGTTCCCTGGACGATGGAACCTGGCTGCATATCAATTTCTTTTAGGCTTTCTTCAAAAAGATCCGCAAAGCTCTCGCTCATTATGAGTCCTATATGTTCAACGCAAGTATCTCGTGCCGCCAGCAACACGGTCTGTTAATTAAGTCCGGAATCAGCCTGGGGCTGGCAGATTGTGCTGTTCCCGGATTTCCAATGGCAAAAAGGTGCCGTCAGGCCTGGCCTGCTGCTGCCATACACCTGTCTAACACCTCTTCTATGCTTAACCCTGTGGAATCAATGACTTGCGCATCATCCGCGGGCTTAAGCGGGGCAGCTGAACGATTCATATCCCGTTCATCACGTACCCGAATCTCTTCTAAAACGTTGGCAATACTAACATCGACGCCGGCTTGCAGCAACTGGCTGAAACGGCGTTGCGCCCGTTCTTCAGCACTGGCCGTCAAAAAGATTTTTACCGGTGCGTCCGGGAACACCACTGTGCCCATATCGCGACCGTCGGCTACAAGACCTGGCGCCTGACGGAAATCGCGCTGACGTTGCAACAGAGCATCTCGAACCGACTGCATAACAGCCACTTTGGACGCGTTGTTGCCACACTGTTCGGTGCGAATCGCAGCGTTTACATCCTCACCGGCCAACAACACTTTTGCGGGCTCCCCGGGGGGTGTGGGCTCAAAAGTGACATCCAGACTGGCCGCCACCGCTACCAGAGCGGGTTCGTTGTCTAGCGCCACGCCCTGGCGCTCGGCCGCCAATGCGGTCAAACGATAAAGAGCGCCGCTGTCCAACAGATGCCAGCCCAGCTTACGCGCCAGCATTTGGGTAATAGTACCCTTACCGGAACCACCCGGGCCATCCACGGTTATGACCGTTGCCGGCTGTGAACCCATCAGACATCTCCCTGGCTTTGGATATTCATACCCACCTGCTGCGCCAGTTCGACAAAACCGGGGAACGACGTTGCGACGTTGGCGCAGTCGTTGATGACAATCTCGCCCTTTGCACGCAGTGAGGCCACCGCAAACGACATGGCAATGCGATGGTCGCCGTGGCTGTCGACAATACCGCCGGTCATGGTCTGGCCTCCGTCGATGATGATGCCGTCGGGGGTGACCGTGGTTTTAACGCCTACCGCTGCCAAACCGTCCGCCATTACCTGAATGCGGTCACTTTCTTTAACCCGCAACTCTTCTGCGCCGCGCAGCGTGGTGCGGCCTTCGGCGAAGGTAGCAGCGATGAACAAGACCGGAAACTCGTCGATGGCCAGCGGCACTTCCATTGCAGGAATGTCGATGCCTTTGAGTGGGGCGTAACGCACGCGGACATCCGCCACCGGCTCGCCGCCAATCGCGCGCTCGTTACTAACGTCAATATTCGCGCCCATTAGCCGCAGTATATTAATCACCCCGACACGCGTGGGGTTCATACCGACGTGGCGCAATGTCAGGTCAGAGCCTGGCGCGATACTGCCGGCTACCAGAAAAAACGCCGCGGACGAAATGTCGGCCGGCACATCAATATTGCATGCCACCAGCTTGCCGCCGCCGCTGACGCTGGAAGTCGCATCATCGCGATGCACATGGTAACCAAAACCCTCCAACATGCGCTCGGTATGGTCACGCGTGGGCGCAGGCTCGGTGACTGACGTGAGGCCATCGGCGTATAATCCGGCCAGTAACAGGCAAGATTTTACCTGAGCACTGGCCACCGGCATGTCGTAGTGAATACCGGCCAGTGGCTGGCTGCCGCGAATTTTCAGCGGTGGCCGCCCGCCTTCGGCCGTATCAATTACCGCGCCCATGGCACGCAGCGGGTCAGCCACCCGGCCCATCGGCCGCTTGGTAAGGCTGGCGTCACCCACCAGTTCGGAATCAAACGCCTGAGCCGCCAGCAAACCGGAAAACAGCCGCATCCCTGTGCCGGAGTTGCCCAGATAAATGGGCCCGCGCGGCGCCTGCAAGCCGTTCATACCAACACCGTGAATGCGCACGAAGCCATTGTCGGGGCCTTCAATGGTCACACCCATATCGCGGAACGCCTGCACCGTGGCCAGACTGTCTTCGCCTTCCAGAAAGCCGTTCACTTCGGTAATGCCCTCGGCCAAGGCACCCAACATAATGGAGCGGTGCGACATGGATTTGTCGCCCGGCACCCGAATATCGCCCACAATTGGGCCGGCGGGCTGGGCCCGGAAGGTCACCTGATGTTCTGTATTGTTAGTCACGTAGGCCTGTCCTGAGAGCATTTTTGAAAAGTGTTCGCGAGCAGCTCTGGCACGAGTAAAAACCCGCAGCAGAGTGTCTCCATCTTGGTCGGCAATGGCCGAACGCAGTTGGTCGAGATCTTGGGTAAACCGGTCAATCGTAAGCAGCACAGCGTCGCGATTTGACAGAAAAATATCACGCCACATAACCGGATCGCTGGCAGCGATGCGGGTAAAATCACGGAATCCGCCGGCTGCGTAACGGAATATATCCATATTCTGGTCGTCGCCGGCGAGGGTATCCACCAGGGAAAATGCGATAAGATGAGGCAGATGGCTGGTGGCGGCCAGCACCTCGTCATGATGCTCTGCGGCCATGGTCAGCACGTTAGCATCGCAGGCACGCCACATGGCGGTTACTTTGCCCAAGGCTTGCGGGCAAGCATCATCCGCAGGCGTCAAAATGACTTTGTGTTTGGCGAACAGCTGCGGATTCGCCGCCCGAATGCCGCTTTTCTCCGAGCCGGCAATGGGGTGGCCGGGTATCACCGTTGCCGGCAAGTGTCCCAAAACCGCGCGCACATCGTTTACAAATCCGCTTTTCGTACTGCCCACATCGGTAATAATGGCATCGCCGTTCAGCGCCGGTTGTATTTCCCGCAACACCGACTGGGTGGCTTTTACTGGCACTGCCAACACCACCAGATCAGCTCCGATGACCGCCTGCGCAGCAGACTCTGCAGCGCTGTCGATCACACCCAACTCCACGCCCAGGGCCAGTTCGTCGGCGCGGGTGTCAAAACCCACCACTTCTTCCGCCAGCTTGTTTTCGCGCAGGGCCGCAGCCAACGAACCGCCTATCAGCCCCAGGCCAATCACCGCAACGCGCTGAAACAGAGGCTGGGCTACGGGCATGTTAAGCGCCCTGCCCGGACGCAACCAGCGCCGGGGATAGGGCCTCTATAAAGCGCGCGTTTTCTTTCGCAAGGCCCACCGACACCCGCAGGTGTCGCGGCATGCCATAACCGGCGACGGGGCGCACAATCACGCCGTGCGCCAAAAGCGCCTGATAAACATCCATGGCCTGCTCACCCACGTCTACCGCAATAAAGTTGGCCGTAGACGGAATATACGACAGTCCCATGGCATCAAACGCAGCGCTAAGCTGAGCCAGGCCATCACTGTTCACCCTGCGTGTTTCATCCAGATAAGCTTCGTCGCCCAACACCGCCGTAGCCGCTGCTAAAGACACGCTGCCCACGTTAAACGGCTGGCGCACCCGGTTAAGAATGTTGGCAATGGCCGCAGAGCTGATGCTGTAACCAATGCGCAGCGCCGCCAGACCCCAGGCTTTGGAAAAAGTGCGGCACACAATCAGATTGGGATAATCGGGCAACAGCACCAGGCCGTCGGCGTCATCCTCGCCTTGCATGTATTCGCAGTAGGCTTCGTCTAACACCACCAGCACCCGCGCGGGCACTTTGTCCATAAACGCCTTCAGGGCTTTAGCGCCGTGCACCGTGCCGGTGGGGTTGTTGGGGTTGGCCACAAAAATCAGTTTTGTGCGATCGGTAATCGCCTCTGCCATGGCATTCAGATCATGCCCCCAGTTCACCGCTGGAACGCACACGCCCCGGGCGCCAATCGCCTGGGTCACAATCGGGTAAACGGCAAAGGCGTACTGGGAATAGATCACTTCGTCATCAGCACTGGCAAAGCAACGGGCGATCACTTCCAGCAGGTCGTTAGAGCCGTTGCCCAGGGTCAATTGTGACGTTTCTACAGCAAAACGCTTAGCCAGGGCCTGCTTCAAATCAAAGCCGTTACCGTCTGGATACAAGCACAACTCGCCCATCGCTTTTTGCGCGGCCTGTACGGCTTTCGGACTGGGGCCCAGTGGATTTTCGTTGCTGGCCAGCTTGATGATGTCGGCCGGATTCAGGCCCAGCTCGCGCGCCAACTCTGCAATCGGTTTACCGGGTTGATACGGCGATAACGCCTGAACACCGGATACTGCAAGACTCTGGTAATCAATCGCCATGTTTTATCCTTAAAGCGGGTTAAAGCACACCAATGGGGTAAGACCCCAAACGCTTGAGTTCTACCGCTTCTACATCCACTTCGGCCAATACGTTACGGGCGGGCTCGTCGTCCATATGGCCTTCAAAATCGATGTAGAACACATAGGCCCAGGTGCCCGTTTGCGAAGGCCGGGTTTCAATGCGAGTCAAGCTGATGCCGTGGCTGTGAAACGGCTCTAACAGCTGATACAAGGCGCCCGGCTTATTGCGCATAGACACCAGCACTGACGATTTATCGTGACCGCTGGGGGTAACCGCTTCGCGGCCAATAATCAGAAAACGGGTGGTGTTGTCGGGCCGGTCTTCAATGCTGTTGGCCAGCTTGACCAAACCGTAAAGCTCTGCCGCCATATCGCCGGCAATGGCTGCGGCGCCTGGCTCTGCTGCGGCACGACGCGCCGCCTCGGCGTTGCTGGAAACGGTGATGCGTTCGATGCCGTAGCGGTGGGTATCCAGCCACTGGCGGCACTGGGCGAACGACTGCTGGTGCGAGTAAATTCGGGTGATTTCCTGGCCGTCGTGCTGCGGCGACACCATCAGGTGGTGATGAATGCGCAGCTGCACTTCGCCACAGATTTTCAACGGCGACGACATGAACATATCCAGAGTATGGTTGATCATGCCTTCGGTAGAATTCTCAACCGGCACCACGCCGTAGTGCGCAGCCCCGGATTCCACTTCGCGGAACACCGCATCAATGGCAGGCATGGGCACGCTCACCACCGAGTGGCCAAAGTGCTTGAGCGCAGCGGCCTGGGTAAAGGTACCCAATGGCCCCAAAAAGGCAATGTGCATGGGTTTTTCAAGGGCCAGGCACACCGACATGATTTCGCGGAACAAGCGCGCCATTTCCTCACCGGGCAACGGCCCCGGGTTTTGTTCCATAATACGGCGCAGTACCTGGGCTTCGCGTTCAGGGCGGTAGAAAACCACATCTTGCCCCGGATTGGCGGCCATTTTTACATGGGCCACTTCTTGGGCGCAGCGGGCGCGGGCACTGATCAGCTTCATGATCTGCTGGTCAATACTGTCTATTTCGTCGCGCAGTTCCGCCAATCGAGCTTGCTCATCGCTCATGGTTAACCGCGCTCCTTGGCAAATTCCGCCATGTAGGCGATCAGTGCGTCTACGCCAGCTTCCGGCATGGCGTTGTAGATGCTGGCTCGCATGCCGCCTACTGACCGGTGACCTTTCAGGTTCAGCAGTCGGCGCTCATCAGCACCTTTCAAAAAAGCGCTGTTCAAAGCATCGTCTGCAAGAATGAAGGGCACGTTCATCCAGGAGCGGAAGCGCGGGTCGATGGGGTTAGCGTAGAACGGGTTGGTGTCAATAAAGTGGTACAGCTTTTTCGCTTTGCGGGCGTTGAGCTCGCCTATGGCGCTTACGCCGCCCTGATCTTTCAGCCACTTGAAAACCAGACCCGCCAGGTACCAGGAGTAAGTCGCCGGCGTGTTGAACATAGAGGCGTTACCGGCCATCACCTGATAGTTCATCATGGTCGGGGTTTTCGCGTGGGCTTTGCCCAGCAAATCTTTGCGAATGATGACAACCACAAGGCCGGAAGGACCGATATTTTTCTGCGCGCCGGCGTAAATCAGACCGAATTTAGAGACGTCCACGGGGCGTGACAGCATGGTGGATGACATGTCCGCAACCAAAGGCACCTTGCCGCTGTCGGGAACAAAATCAAACTCCAGGCCACCGATGGTTTCATTGGGCGTGTAATGCAGGTAAGCAGCATCGGCACGGGTGTTCCAGCCGGCCTGATCGGGCACGGTAGTAAAACCGCACTCGGCAGAGCTGGCCACCACATTCACGTCGCCGTAACGGCGGGCTTCAGCGATGGCTTTTTCGGACCAGATACCGGTGTTCACGTAATCAGCGGAGGCTGAGTTACCCAGCAGATTCAGGGGCACAGTAGCAAACTGGCTAGAGGCACCGCCCTGCATGAAAAGAACGGCGTAATCGTCTGATATTCCAGCTAAATCACGCACATCTTGCTCGGCAGTTTCGGCGATTTCAACAAACTCGTCGCTGCGATGGCTCATTTCCATTACCGACATGCCGGTACCGCGCCAGTCGAGCATTTCATCCCGTGCCTGTCGCAGCACCTGTTCCGGCAAGGTTGCCGGGCCTGCACAAAAATTATACGCCCTGCTCATGTTGCTCTGGTCTCTCGCGTCTTGCTGATTCAGTGTGCCGGCTGCGGCGACTTATTCGTCGCCGGCATCCGCGTCGCCATTATCGTCTGCATCGGTGCTGTTGCCGTCAAGCGTTTCATCGCCTGTCTGCACATCGCTGACGTCACCTGTAACACCTTCAACCTCGGTGTTTTCACCGCTGACATCTTCATCGGTGATTTCTTCGGCGTCGGTTTCCGCAATGCGCTCTACACCCACCAGGCGTTCGTCTTCCTGGCTGAGTTTGATCAGGCGCACACCCTGGGTGTTGCGACTGAGCACAGACACTTCATCGGTGCGGGTACGAACCAGCGTGCCCTTGTCCGAGATCAGCATCATTTCGTCGCCGTCGAACAGTTGCAGTGCGGTCACCAGGTTGCCGTTACGATCAGAACACTGCATGGCGATGACGCCCTGGCTGCCGCGACCGTACGTGGGGAATTCGTCCAGATTGGTGCGTTTACCGTAGCCGTGTTCGCTCGCCATCAGTAATACGGCGTTATCCTGTGGAATGATCAACGACACCACGTGATGGCCTCCGGCCATACGGATACCGCGTACACCCCGTGCGGTGCGGCTCATCGGGCGCACAGCTTCTTCTTTAAAGCGCACCGCTTTGCCGGCGGTGGAGAACAACATGATTTCGGCGCTGCCGTCGGTGATCGCCGCGCCAATCAGGGTGTCACCTTCGTCCAGCGACAGCGCAATCAGGCCGCTGCTGCGTGGGCGGGAGAAGTTCGGCAGCGGGGTCTTTTTGACCACGCCGGCTGATGTTGCCATCAATACAAACTGATCTTCCGGGTAGTCCCGAACCGGCAGGAAGGTGGTGATACGTTCACCCTCGTCCAGCGGCAGAATGTTCACCATCGGGCGGCCGCGTGAAACACGGCTGGCGCGCGGAATTTCAAATACCCGCAACCAGTAGACCTTGCCACGGTTAGAGAAACACAAAATAGTGTCGTGAGAGTTAGCCACCAGCAGTTTTTCTACGAAATCTTCGTCTTTCATAGAGGTCGCCGCTTTACCACGACCGCCACGGCGCTGGGCCTGATAATCTTCAACCGCTTGAGTCTTGGCATAGCCGCTGTGGGAAATGGTGACTACCAGCTCTTCTTCATCAATCAGATCGGCCACGGTTAAATCGCGGCGGGAGCTGGTGATTTCAGTGCGACGCTCGTCGCCAAACTCTTCCACAATAGCTTGCAGTTCGTCGCGAATGACCTGCATCAGGCGCTCCGGGTTACCCAGAATGTCCAACAAGTCGGCAATACGCTCCAGAATTTCGCGGTATTCGTTTTGCAGCTTTTCGGTTTCCAGGCCCGTCAGGCGGTGCAGGCGCAGGTCCAGAATCGCCTGAGTCTGTTCCGGAGACAGATGATATTTGCCATTGCGTAAGCCGTAAATTTCCGGCAAATCGTCCGGACGGCAGGCATCTTCACCAGCGCGCTCCAGCATGGCCATCACGTCTTCGGATCCCCAACCTTGGGCAATCAGCTTTTCCTTGGCTTCGGCGGCCGAAGGTGAGGCTTTGATCAGCGCGATGATCTCGTCAATGTTGGCCAGCGCAACCGCCAGACCTTCAAGAATATGACCACGCTCGCGGGCTTTACGTAGCTCAAAAATCGTCCGACGAGTAACCACTTCGCGACGGTGACGTATGAAGGCGTCCAGCATTTCCTTCAGATTAAGGATGCGCGGCTCGCCGTCAATCAGCGCCACCATATTGATACCGAACACGGTTTCAAGCTGGGTCTGTTTGAACAGGTTGTTAATGATAACGTCCGGGTTTTCACCGCGACGCAATTCGATAACAACGCGAATGCCTTCCTTGTTGGACTCGTCACGCAGCTCGGTGATGCCTTCCAGGCGCTTTTCTTTCACCAGCTCGGCGATTTTCTCGATCAACCGTGATTTGTTCAGCTGATACGGCAGTTCGGTGATGATCACCGCGTCGCGTTTGGTCTTGGCGTCGTGCTCGACTTCGTGGCGGGCGCGAATGTACACGCGGCCACGGCCGGTGCGATACGCCTCAACTATGCCCGCGCGACCGTTGATGATGCCCTCGGTGGGAAAATCCGGTCCGGGGATGAACTCCATCAATTGGTCAATGCTTAAGTCTGGATCATCAATCAGCGCCAAACAGCCTTTCACCACCTCAGTGAGGTTGTGGGGCGGAATATTGGTGGCCATACCCACGGCAATACCGGACGAGCCGTTGATCAGCAGGTTGGGCACGCGGGTAGGCATGACCACCGGAATCTGCTCGGTGCCATCGTAGTTGGGCACGTAATCGACGGTTTCTTTGTCCAGATCGGCCAGCAGGGAGTGGGCGATCTTCTTCATGCGGATTTCGGTGTAACGCATGGCCGCAGCGTTGTCGCCGTCGATGGAACCAAAGTTACCCTGGCCGTCTACCAGCGGGTAGCGCAGCGAAAACGGCTGAGCCATGCGTACGATGGTGTCGTAAACCGCAGAGTCACCGTGCGGATGGTATTTACCAATAACGTCACCCACCACACGGGCGGACTTTTTATAGGCTTTGTTCCAGTCGTTGTTCAACACCGACATGGCGAACAGTACGCGGCGATGTACCGGCTTCAGGCCGTCGCGCACATCCGGAAGTGCCCGGCCCACAATCACGCTCATGGCGTAATCCAGGTAGGACTGCTTCAACTCGTCTTCAATATTTACCGGCAGGATCTCTTTGGCTAACTCACCCATCGAGAAAGGTTCCTTTGCGTTAACTGAAAATCGTATCAGGGCCCGATTCTGGCCCCGTTAATGAGTTCTTTAATAAGCCGCGCAGTGTACCACACAGGCACCCTTCACGGGGCTTTGAGGGCGACTGTTAATCAAACACCACGGTCTTGTTTTCGTGGGTGATCACGCGGTCTTCAATATGCGAGCGCAAACCGCGAGCCAACACACTTTTTTCTACATCTTTGCCCAGGCGCACCATGTCGTCGGTGGTATCGCGGTGGGTGATGCGAATCACCGACTGCTCGATGATCGGGCCTTCGTCCAGATCCTGAGTCACGTAGTGACAGGTAGCTCCGATAAGCTTCACACCACGGCTGTAGGCCTGGTGATAAGGGCGAGCGCCGGCGAACGAAGGCAAAAAGCTGTGGTGAATATTGATCACCTTGCCCGCGTATTTGGCGCACAGTTCCGGCGGCAGAACCTGCATGTAGCGCGCCAGCACCACTACGTCGACCTGGTACTGCTCGAACAGGTCTTCAATGTGGGCAAAGGCTTCTTCGCGATTGTCTTTACTGACCGGCACGTGGTGGTAAGGGATGTCGTGCCATTCCACCATGCGGCGAAGATCATCGTGGTTAGACACTACCGCTACAATTTCGACGTTCAGTTCTTTGCTTTGCCAGCGGTGCAGCAGATCAGCCACGCAGTGGGATTCTTTGCTGCACATTAACACCACTTTTTTCGGCTGCGCCGAATCGGTGATGCGCCAGTTCATATTGAACTCGCGGGCGATGGGTTCAAACGCTGCGCGAAACTGCTCCAGGCCAAAGGGAATCGAGTTGGCCTTGATTTCGTGACGCATAAAAAACCAGCCACTGTGGGTATCGGAGTGGTGGCTTGCTTCGGTTATCCAGCCGTTGTAGGTGGACAAAAAATTACTCACCTTAGCGACAATTCCAACCCCGTCCGGGCAGGAAATCACAAGACGGTAGGTATGCTCCATGACAGCCTTTCCTTAACTCAAACGCGGGAAAGCGGATACGTTGGGGAAAGCCGCAACCTAAAATCAAGCTAACGGCATTACGCACCAATGAAAATGACAGGCTATGATAGCTTATCTGAACGCTGGAAACGAGGAGCTAACGCATGTACAGCCACCTACAGGCACCCGATTCAAAAACAGCTTCAAACACCCACTCAGGGCGATTAAAAGCCACCGTGCTGGGTGCTTTTGTTATTAGCACCAAGTTGATGGCTATTAGTACCCAGTTAATAATTATCAGCATCGGTCTGACTGTCAGTTACGGCGCCCACGCCAATGCCATTCTGGAGGGCGAACGCTTTAACCCGGTAACCGCTACCCAGGGCATGGTGTCTACCAGCCACACCCTGGCCACCGAAGTCGCGCTGCAGGTATTAAAAGACGGCGGTAATGCGGTGGATGCCGCGGTTACAGCCGGCTTCGCCCTGGCCGTTACCCAACCCCGCTCCGGCAATATTGGCGGCGGTGGTTTTATGCTGATAGCGCCGGGTGATGGCGCTGCGCCGGAAGCCATTGACTACCGCGAAACCGCGCCGGCAGCAGCCACCGAAGATCTGTTCCTGGACGACGACGGCAAAGTGGACCAAAACCGCAGCCGCTTTACCCACAAAGCCGCAGGCGTGCCCGGCACGGTGGCCGGGCTGGCTCTGGCTCTGGAACGCCACGGCAGCATCAGCCTGAAGCAGGCTTTGGCGCCGGCAATTAAACTGGCCAGTGACGGTTTTGTAGTGCCGCGGCGCTTCAACGAAGGGCTGGAGCAGGCCCGCGAGCGCATGACCCTCTGGCCGGCCACCCTGAAAACCTTTTATAAAGAAGACGGTTCAGCCTGGCAGCCCGGCGAACGCTTTCGCCAGCCGGAACTGGCAGCAACCTTGCAACGCATTGCAGACCAAGGCACTGACGGCTTTTACAAAGGCGAAACTGCGCGCCTGATTGCTGAAGAAATGGCCCGGCACGACGGCCTGATTACCGAGGCTGATCTGGCCGGCTACAAGCCTGCCGTCCGCACACCGGTACACGGCACTTATCGCGGATACGACATTTACTCCATGTCGCCGCCCTCCTCCGGCGGCGTTCACATCGTGCAGATTCTGAATATTATGGAAGGGTTCCCCATCGCGGAATTCGGCCACAACTCCGCCAGCGCCATTCACCACATGGCCGAAGCCATGAAACTGGCCTACGCCGACCGCACGCAATATCTGGGCGACACCGACTTTGTGGATGTGCCTGTGGCGGGATTAATCAGCAAGGGCTATGCAGAAGAGTTACGCGGCACGATTAAAGCGGAAAAAACCCGCCCGGCCAGCGAGATAAAACCGGGGCAGCCGGCGGCTTATGAAAGCCCTGAAACCACTCATTTTTCAGTGGTCGACCGTTGGGGTAATGCGGTATCAAATACTTACACCATCAACTTCAGTTACGGTTCAGGCATTACCGTGGCCGGCGCCGGTTTTTTATTGAATAACGAAATGGACGATTTCAGCGCCAAGCCAGGCGTGCCCAACGCTTACGGTTTGATCGGCGGCGCAGCTAATAAGATCGAACCCGGCAAACGCATGCTCAGTTCCATGTCGCCTACTGTGGTGCGCAAAGACGGTCGCAACTTTCTGGTGACCGGAAGCCCAGGCGGTTCGCGCATCATAACCACGACTCTGCAGGTAATCATGAACGTGATTGACCACGGTATGAACATACAAAGCGCCGTCAGTGTGCCGCGCATTCATCACCAATGGCTGCCAGATCAGATTCGTGTAGAGCAAGGTATTAGTGCAGACACAGTGAAGCTGCTGAAGAGCAAAGGTCACACGGTGGTCACTGACTCGGCAATGGGCGCTATTCAGAGCATTATGATTGGCGAAGATGGCACGCTTTACGGTGGAGCAGACCCCAGGCGCAGTACGTCATCGGCACAAGGTTTTTAAGCCTTGGGAAAAATCAAAACAGCGATTACGCCATAAACACGTCCGTCAGGTTTTGGTCAGGCTCGCCACAGTGTGCGCCGTGCGTTCAAATGTGAGCGCAATGCGCTCGAACATACCCTCGATAATAACCGTTTGTTGATCTGGCAAGTCCACCGAATGTACAGCCTGCAACAAACGATCGCTGGCTTCGCGGAACCCGGGATTGAATTCGCCACGAGAACTCATTAAGTAGGTGTCTGCCAGCACCTGCTGCCAATTACGCAATTCGGCATCTACCAACGGTCCACGCCGTTTATGAACCAGTTTGCGCAGGCGTATGGATGTGTGCCCCAGGTTAAGGCCGGTAAAACCCAGGTCGGTCATAAAGCGCTCGCTGCGTTTATTTTCCTGATCGTAATTGGCCAGCCGTAGCAGGCGCTCGCCCATGCGGCCGTTGTACCAGCGTTCCGGCGTGGGATGGTTGTTTATATCCACCAGATCTCGTGCCGTTGCGTGCAACAGTCGTCGTTTCATCAATTGGCTATCGGGCGGCGCAATCAGCTGAAATATCCAATAGAGCGCACCAATACCTACCAGCAGGCCGAGCGCATTGTTGGCGGCTTCTGCGGCGTTAAATGTCATATCGTTACCAGGCTGGATGATCAGCGCAAAGGGAATGCAAAAACCCAGGCCGTAAGGCAAGGTTTCGCGGCTGGCCAACGCCACTAGACCCATATAATAAGGCCCGGCCAATACCAGTATCAGAATTTCAAAATCCCCGCTGCTTTGTGACAGCAGTGCCAGCCCGAACACCAGCGCCACCGGTACCGAGACCACCACACCCAATAGCAGGCGGCGGAGAAATACCTTCAGAAAGGCTAAAGAAAAGCGCGCAAAAGTGACCGAAAACACCACCGGCATAATCATCATCAAAATGGCCGAGGGGCTGGCAGTGGTCACCCAGACGGTGGCACCAAACAGAAACACCATGCCTGTACGAAAACCGTTGATGGCGCCAAACAGAGGGTCCCGATGAGTGGACAGCTTGGGAGCTTTCAACAGCGTGCTGTCGGGATTCTCCAGAGCGTTGTAGGCCCGCAACACCACTGCCAGGTCTGATGCCAGCTCTAAGGCCGTGCCTGCCAGACGGGTAACAATGGCAGGCTCATCTACAAACGCAGAACGCTGCTCCAGCAGCTGTCGTCGCAATGCCTGCGCCAGGCGGTAGGCTTCTTCATAGTTGTCGGTCGCAACGACCAGGCGAAAATGGGTGCGCATGGTATCCAGCATCTGGCGAAACGCTGGCGACAGCAGGTCATCGTGATTCCGGTGGAAACGGCCAAGAATCTGGGTCAGCGCTACCAGCGACAGCACCTTGTTGCTGAGCAGATTGGCAGCCCGGCTGCGCCCGGGACCCTCCGGGCTTTCATACACCACGGCGCTGGAGTCGTCTGCCAGCGCAACCAGGGTTTCCAGAATCTGCTCAGCGCTGTGGTGGCGCTGGTCGTGGGAGCTTTGCGGGTCCAGCTCGAAGGTCAGATTTTCCAAGGTTCTGTTAATAACCGTGCGGGCGTCGTCGCGCATTTGGTCTTTCACCATCATTGGCCACAGCAGCTTGCTGACCAACATGGCGCACACCGCGCCCACGGTGATTTCACTGATACGAGCCTGGGCAATATCAAACACTGCCTTGCTACTGGCGGCTTCGGCATTGGCCATCACCAGAATCACCACCAGAGCAGCGGTCATGCCGGCCATCGCAAAGGCATAGATAAAGTTTTTGCTGTGCACCATGGCCGCGGCCGCGGAGTTCAGGCTCACCCACAAAGCCAGACTGGCCAGTGCCAGCAGCGGGTAAGGTATCAGCAGCGCCAGTATCAGGATGCCGACGGCGCCCCCCAGCAGTGACCCCAGAATCAGGCACAGGGCTTTTTCGATTACCATCCCGCTTTCCGGGCGGATCTGTAGAAAAATAGCGGCGACCAAGGCCCAGTAAGGCCGCTCCAACCCCAAATACATGGAGGTGAACAGCGCCATGGCCATGGCGATAAGGCCTTTGAAGGCGAAAATCACCGCGTGCTTGTCGGGCATCAGCAACTGTGCAAGCCAGGGGTGTAGCGGCATATTACTGATCGGTTTCGAGATAGATTGAAACCGTCATGCCGGCGCTAAGATTAAGGCCTGGCGGCAGTGAGTCCAGAGTGATATCCACCGGTATGCGCTGGGCCAAGCGTACCCAGTTCACCGCCTGCTGCACTTGTGGCAACAACTGGCTGTTGCTACTAACGCTGGTGTCGGCAATGCCTTGGGCAATACTGGTGACCTTGCCCTGCATTTCACCGCCGCTCATCAGCGTTACCCGGGCATTTTGGCCAACGTGGATTTTCTGAAGCTTGGTTTCTTCAAAGTAACCGGTCACGTAAAACGAGCTTTTCTGCACCAGAGACACCACCGGCTGGCCTTGGTTCACGTAGTTGCCTTCGCTCAGGATGAGATTGCTAACGGTGCCGGTTTCAGGCGCCGTTACCCGGGTGCGTTGCAGGTCAATACGAGCCGTTGCCAGCTGAGCCTGAGCCAACTCGTAACTGGCTTTGGCAGACTCGGTTTGAATGCGGTAGGTTTCCAGATTCTCGTCGCTAATAGTCTGGCGGCCGCTCAAGCCTTCGTGGCGCTGATACTGATGCTGGGCCAATTCCCAGGCGCTGCGCTTTTGCGCCAGGTAAGCGCCGGCTTCGGCAATTTTTGCCTGATAGCGGGATTCATCAATCACAAACAGCAAGTCACCCTTGTTAACCGGCTGGTTGTTGCTTACTTCTAGGCGGGTTACCCAGCCGGACACGTCGGGCGCTACGGTAATGACATCTGCGCGAATACGGCCATCGCGGGTCCAGGGCGAATGCAAATAGTGATTCCATATCCAGTTGCCGGCCAATATGGCCGCAACAACTACCAGCAGGGTAACCCCAACACGCAATAATTTTCCCATAAGCCGGCTTCAGTCTCCTACCCAGTAAATAGTCAGCGCCAGATAACACACAAAAATGCCGACATCGAACCAGGCATCTTTCCAGATATAACGCCTCCAGTTCAGCCGGTGCAGCACCCAACGAGTGGCCATGGTCATCAAAAACGCCAATGGCCCCAGCACAACCAAAGGGCTGAACAGCATTCCGCCCAAACTCAGCTCATGAAACATGCGTGTTTTTATCACCCGGTTATTGCGCAATCTGTGTGTATCGCCAGCAAAGAATGTATTGGACAACTATCGGATACGAAAACCAATAGCCATTTGCCAGTACATCCGCAACTCATTCGGCTCGGCGCTTATATCAGGGTATTGGCAGTGACAAATCGCCGGCCGCCAGGCTTGCGCCGATTAAGCCCCCGCCAACCTAGTAGCAGGAATTCGGCGTCGATTCAGGATTGATGTCACCAGCCACTTCTTCCGGGTCTATACCGTGATGAGCCAGCACTTCACGCACAAAATTCACCTGCGCCAGCACCCGTTCGGCATCGTCACCGTAATCGTAGCGGTTTACTTCTACCGGCTGCGGCATAAAGGTAAAAGCGGTTTTCAATGCGGTCAATGTATCGTCGTCTATCATCAGCAGGTACCGGTTAACGTGAATGATTTTCAAAACCGACTATCGGCGAGGACGCACCCAACGTCAATCATTGCTAGCGCCCCGTTTAGCATTACTGATCATGCACCTTAAGGCTCAATAAGTGTCGTTCTCGCTGTACACGGCCACCGACAAGTCACCGTTGTTTGCCTCTGTCACCACAAAGGTGATCGGCTTACAGCACACCTGACAGTCTTCAATGTATGACTGCTGCGCGTCTTCGGGGTCAATCAGCACCTCAATAGACTCACCACAGTAGGGGCATCCGATCATGGTTTCGGTCAGTTCGTTCATAAAGCCTCCTTATTCAGCACGCGCCCTGGGGCACGTAGATATAGCCCTGTTCCGTGCAGCCGAATACCCGTTCACTGTTCCCAGCCTGGTACAAAGCCGCAATATACAGGCAAACAATCGCATCCAATACGTCTTCGTTATGCTTCAGAGCTGCACCACGCAAAGATTGAATACGCTGCACATCCAGATAGGGTAAAAATAACGGGCCTATGGTCAACATCATTCTTTGGGACTGCGCCAGGCTAAGCAGCAAACTGGCAAGCCGGGCCTGGCCCTGGCGCTTATCCGCTACCTGGCCTTTTTTATAAAGCAGCCGCTCAGGAAGCTGAAATATTTCGATCAGTGCAGGGTGGGGATAACACTCCAGCTGCCACTTTTGCCCGGGTGCAGCTGCATGGCCAAAGCCGGCTGCGTGCAAATGATCTCCTAGCAACACGCCGTTGGAAGCGGGAAACAGAGTCAGATTGCAAGCGTGGCAGGATGCCTTCCGCGCACCATAAGCCACCGCGACACCGCGCTCACAGGGCCGCTGCCCGCTCTGGTTACGAATGATGAGTGGGCCGTCTACCGCCACGCCGTGAAGACTGTCGATAGAATCCAGGGCACTGGCAACGGCGTCAAAACCGTGAAGGTTTTCAAACACGCCGGTCACGTCTATTGCGCCATCGGCAACGTTCCCTACCACAATAGCCGTAGGGTTGCGATTGCCCTGCCAGGCGAGGTCGACACCTGCAATCACTGCCATAAAATTTCCTGTCCAGTTTTCATTTTACGCTAAGACTACCACTGTAAACGGTGACCCAGTCATTCGAATTCTTAATCCTGGCGGTTGAAATCCGGCCCTGTTTGGAATACTGTATATTTAAACAGTACTTCGAGATTTAACCATGAATGAACTTCTATCCGCCCTGAAGCAAAACGCACGTATCTGGCAGGGCCATCAGCCTGCTCACACCAGTCAACCGGCAGAATCTACCGGTTACCAAGCGCTGGATAACCAGCTGGGCGGGCTGGGCTGGCCGCGGGGAGCACTCAGTGAATGCCTGCTGGACACACCCGGTATTGGCGAGCTGCATTTGCTGCTGCCACTGATGCAGCGCCTGACCCACAGCGGAAAAACCGTATTCTGGCTGAACCCGCCGCACACTCCCTATGCCCCGGCGCTGGTGCGTGAAGGTGTTGACCTTGACCAAGTGGTGGTCATTCACACAAAGGACAGCGGCGATTTTTTATGGACTTTGGAAAACTGCCTGCGTTCACCGGTCACAGGGCTGGTTATGGCCTGGCCCGGCAAGCTGGCGTTACGCGACGTGCGGCGCTTGCAGCTGGCCGCTGAAGCCGGCAGCAACGTGTGCGTATTGTTTCGCGAACGCTGCCATGCCGCGCAAAATTCGCCGGCGGCTCTGCGCCTTGAGTTGCAGCCAGACGCTAATCAATGCCTGCACGTGCAAATACTCAAACGCCGCGGCAGCTGGCCGGGCCAGCACTGCGAACTGCCGTTGCCGCAGCGAGCTGGCCTGGCTGCAGCCGAAACCAGCCGCGTGGTTAAGGGCCCCTGGCCCAAGTCGGCCCGGTAACCCTTTATGCTGTGGTTACACCTGCATTTTCCTCAATTATTGCTGGACCATATCCGCCGGTCCCGAAAGCAGGACGCTGCGTTAGTGATTGTTGACGCCTCTGGCCAAAAGGTGCTTCAGGCCTGTACTCAGGCCAGCAGCCAAGGCGTGCAGCCGGGTATTCGGCTGAAAACCGCCCTTAGCCTGGTGGCGGATCTGGCGATGGTTCGTACCGATCCGCAGCAAGAAGCGCGGGTGCTGCAAGACCAGGCTCGCTGGCTATACCGCTGTGCCGCACACATTACCCTGGTGCCGCCAGATGGCCTGCTGGCTGAAATCGGCAGCCTGCAAAAACTGTACGGCGGTTTGCCGGCGGTGTGGGAAACCGTGGAGCAAGGCCTGAATGAACGCCGCCTGACGGCCTGGCTGGGCATTGGCCACACCCCACTGGCGGCACGCCTGATTGCCCGCACCGGCAAAGGTGAATGCAGCGCCGACCAGGGCCACATGCTGCGCCTACTGGAACAGTTACCGCTGGCAGAGGCAGAATTTGATACCCAGGCCTGCACCCGCTTGCAGCGATTGGGCCTGAACACACTGGGCAACCTATTCGCTCTGCCCGCAACCGAATTGGCGCGGCGGCTGGGCCCAAAAATCCTGGCTCATAGCCAAAAAATACAAGGTACAAGGCCAGACCCTCAAACGCCTTGGCAGCCCCCGCACCGATTTCGCCAGCAAGCGGATTTTGTCGAAGACATCGAACATTCCCAGGGGCTGCTATTTCCACTGCAACGCATATTGAGTGAGCTGGAAGAAGACCTGTGCTGGCGCCAGCAGGAAACCGACAGTCTGAATTTGTTGTTGTGCTATCGCTACACAGAACCCACCCGCCTGCACATACGCACTTCCGGCCCGGAGCATCGGGCGGAGGCTTTTCTGAATTTGATTCGCCTACGCTTTGAACAACAGCCTCTGCAAGCTCCGGTGGTGTCACTGGTATTGCTGGTAAAACGCTTTATTGGGCGTGAGGCCGCCAGCGGACAGGATTTGTTGGGCGAAACCCCAGATATGAACGAAGCCTGGCACACGCTGATCAGCCGCCTGCAGGCCCGGCTGGGCGACGGCGCGCTGCAACAGCTGGCGCCACACGCTGATCACCGCCCTGAGCAGGCCTGGGCCAGTGCCGATGTACAACGCAAACAGCGCAAAGCCAACGCCGCGGAGAATCCGTTACCTTGCCGCCCGCTGTGGCTGATGCGTAAGCCTCAACCTTTACACACTAAACCGCAGGCCTGGTTTGCCGGCCCGGAACGCATCAGTGGCGGCTGGTGGGATGGCCAAAGGGTACAGCGGGATTATTACATCGCCCAATTACCCAGCGGCCAGTTGGCTTGGGTGTTTCGGGATGCCAGTCAGGGCTGGCACATACACGGGTGGTTTGGCTGATGCAGTCTGAAAGCTACGCCGAGCTGCACTGCTTCAGCAACTTCAGTTTTCTGACCGGCGCCTCGCATCCCCATGAGCTGGCAGAACGAGCCGCAGGGCTGGGTTATAGCGCCCTGGCCATTACCGATGCCTGCTCGGTGGCTGGCATTCCCCGCGCCTGGGCGGCGCTTAAAAACAGCCCGGTGAAACTCATTACTGGCAGCTGGTTTGAATTGAGCGACGCACCACCCGGGGCCTGCACCCCGCGCTTTATACTTCTGGCACGCACCCGCAAAGGCTATGGTCAACTGTGCCAGCTGATCACCAGCGCCCGAAGGCGAGCAGAAAAGGGCCAGTACCAGCTGTATTACCGGGACCTGGAAGTACACGCGCTGGACGATTGCCTGTGCTTGTGGCTACCACCAACATTGGCCAGCGCCGACGGCCAGCAAGCGCTAGCAGCGGGTGAGTGGCTGCTGCGTTTGTTTGACCGGCGGCTGTGGCTAGCGGCCTCGCGCACTCTGGAATCCGGTGAAGAACAACAGCTGGCCCGCATACGCTGGCTGGCCACAGAGCTACACTGCCCCATTACTGCCAGTGGCGACGTGCACATGCATTGCCGCAAGCGTCAGCCCCTGCAGGATGTACTCACCGCCCTGCGCAACCACACCAATCTGGAGAACGCCGGCCATTGTCTGTTTCAAAACGGTGAGCGTTACCTGCGCCCCGTTGCGGTATTACAGCGCCTGTTTCCCGCCGCCTGGCTGCAGCAGACTCAAGTAATTGCCCAGCAATGTACGTTTGAACCCGGCAGTCTGCGCTATGAATACCCGCCCGATCTGGTGCCAACCGGCACCAGCGCCGCCGGTTATCTGCTGAAGCTGACCCGCGAAGGCGAACGCCGGCGCTACCCGGAGGGTACGCCGCTGCAGGTGCAGGCACTGATTCACAAAGAGCTGGGGCTGATTTCGGAGATGCAGTACGAGCACTATTTCCTGACCATTGAGGACATAGTCGCATTTGCCCGCGGCCGCGGCATTCTGTGCCAGGGCCGTGGTTCAGCGGCTAACTCTGCGGTGTGCTATTGCTTGGGCATTACCGAAGTGAACCCGGCAAAAGTCGACCTGCTGTTTGAGCGTTTTATTTCCAAAGACCGCAACGAGCCACCGGATATCGACGTCGACTATGAACACCAGCGGCGCGAAGAAGTGATTCAATACATTTATCAGCGCTACAGCCGCGACCGCGCGGCCATAGCCGCCACCGTTATCCGTTACCGCCCGCGCAGCACCATCCGCGACGTGGGCAAAGTCCTGGGATTCGACCCACTGCTGGTAGAACAATTGCTCGACGGCATCGACTGGCGCGACAAAGCCACGCCTTGGCGCCAGCAGATACTCGATAAAAACTTGACCCGCAATCCAAACGTCGCTAACCAGTTTTTTACCTTGGTAAATACCCTGCTGGGCTTTCCACGCCACCTGTCCCAGCATGTGGGCGGCTTTGTTATCAGTGCCGGCCCTCTGGCGGAATTGGTGCCCATAGAAAACGCCGCCATGGCCGACCGCACGGTGATTCAGTGGGACAAAAACGATCTGGAAAGCCTGGGGTTAATGAAGGTAGACGTGCTGGCGCTGGGCATACTCACCGCCATTCGCAAAGCCCTGGAGATGATCAGCGCCCAGTTAGGGCGGCCTTTTCACATGCAAGACATTCCCCAAGAAGACACGGACACTTACGCCATGCTGCAAACAGGCGACAGCGTGGGCGTATTTCAGGTGGAATCCCGGGCCCAGATCAACATGCTACCGCGGCTGAAACCCGCCACCTATTACGATCTGGTGGTACAGGTAGCCATTGTGCGCCCGGGGCCTATTCAAGGCGATATGGTGCACCCTTACCTGAAGCGCAGGCATGGTTTGGAGCCTGTAAATTACCCCAACCAGGCCATACAGCGCGTGCTGGAACGCACTCTGGGTGTGCCCATATTTCAGGAGCAGGTGATCAGGCTGGCCATGGTCGCCGCTGGCTTCAGCGGTGGCGAGGCCGACCAGTTGCGCCGTGCCATGGCGGCGTGGAAATCCCACGGCGACCTGACTCCATTTCGCGATAAATTGCTGAGCGGCATGAAAGAGCGTGGTCACACCGACGATTTCGCCGAGCGCCTGTACCAGCAAATCTGCGGTTTTGGCGGCTACGGCTTCCCCGAATCCCACGCCGCCAGCTTTGCCTTATTGGTGTATGTATCCGCTTGGATAAAGCGCCACTACCCGGCCGCGTTTTATTGCGCTTTGCTCAACAGCCAGCCCATGGGTTTTTATTCGGCGTCTCAACTGGTGCAAGACGCTCGCCGCCACGGCGTGGACATACAACCGCTGGATGTGAACCACAGCCAGTGGGACCACACGCTCCAATCTCAAGCCCTGCAAACCCAAACCGATAATCATCTATCACTGCGCCTGGGGCTGAGCCAAATCCGCGGTCTTTCACAGCAAGCTGGCACGTCCGTTTCCGCCAAAAGGCCAGAAACCGGCTACACGTCTTCCAGCCAGCTACGGCAGCTGACCGGTCTGAACCAGCGCGATATGGAGCTGCTGGCCGGTGCCAATGCCATGCCCGGTTTTACCAGCAACCGCCACCAGGCCTACTGGCAGTTGCTGGGCCACGAACAACCGGCTGAGTTATTTATCGGCGAAGACAATAGCGCACCCGAATCAGCCTGCGAGCAACTACCAACACCCAACGAGGGCCAGAATATAGCGGCAGACTACAGCAGCCAGGGCCTGACCCTACAGCGCCACCCCCTGGCACTGCTGCGGGAACAGGGCCACCTGCGTTTCTGCCTGAGCGCCAGCGAACTCAACACCATAGAACCTGGCCGCCCGGTACAGGTAGCCGGCCTGGTAACCGGCCGCCAACGCCCCGGCACCGCTTCGGGTGTCACTTTCGTTACCCTGGAAGACGAAACCGGCAACATCAACGTGGTGGTCTGGCTGGCCACCGCCCGCCAACAGCGAAAGCCCCTACTCACCGCACGGCTGCTGCACGTAAAAGGCGTTCTGGAACGGGAGGGAGATATAGTGCACATAATGGCCGGCAAATTGTCTGACCTTAGCCACCTGATAGAGGCTCTTCCGGTGAGTTCGCGGAATTTTCACTGAAAACTTAAACGACAGAGGATGCGCTTGGCACTAACGTTTCACCAAATACGGCTGCCAATCGTTGAGTCAGCAATTGCAATCCCTTGCCCTTGTGACTGATTTTCCACGCCAGATAATACTCGAAAGTGGAGCGCTCATTTAGCGCAAGCTCTACAAGCTCGCCACTATTGAGTTGGTTTTGAATGCGCTGTCGCGGTAGATGGCCTACGCCTATTCCCGCCACTATCGCCTCAACTTTCTGATCTATGTTTTGCACGTAGAAATGTTTGCCGTCGCTGCTTAAACCTGCGCTTCGGGTAATGTCAACGACAGACGTATCATGCGTAATAACCCTCCGGACTTCCGGCAAGCGCCCCTGCAAAGCTTCAGTATTAGCCGCTACGTTTGCCAGCTCATGGTGAGAGGCCACGACTGGCACCAGGTCGGCACGGGCCAAGGGTACCGCTCGATACCCTTTTTGCAGCGGGACTGGCCCGGGTGACCCGACAATCAAATCTACCCAGCCTTGCTCAAGAGCTTCCCACCCGCCATTCAGCACCGACTCACAGACATCGATTTCAACCGTGGAATGCGCCTTGAGAAATTCGCCCAATACGCTGAAAAAGGCCGGATAGGACTGATGTGACTCTACAGCGATGCTAATGCGTGGCTCCCAGCCCGTGGCCACTTCTTTTGCCTTGTTCGCCAGTCGCGCGGTAGCTTGAAGTATTTCCCTACCCTCGACCAATATCAGTCGCCCGGCTGACGTTAGCACCGAACGGCGCCCCTGACGCTGGAATAGAGCAATACCCAGCTGATCTTCCAGCTTCTGTACCGCATAGGAAACCGCCGACGTCGCTTTGTTCAGCTCTTCAGCCGCTTTCGCGAAACTTCCACGCCGATCTATGGCATCCAGTGTTTCCAGAACCTCTATTGAAATTGGGTTCTTTGCCATTATGCCTCCAAAATAACTGTTCTAGTATTTAGAACGTTCTAAACGAATATTAGCTCTTATTAGAAATTTCACAACCCTTACAATGGCTCCATCACCTACACAAACCAGCAATTTTAAATTTGGAGAAATAACATGAAAGCACTCATTAGCAAGTTAACCACCACGAATACTGGCTTGGACACCCTCCCCCTTCGCCTCGGCGCAGGCGTCATATTTACCGCCCACGGCGCGCAAAAATTATTTGGCTGGTATGGCGGTTATGGTTTGGAAGGCACCGCTGGCTGGATGGCATCCATCGGACTTGAGCCAGGCATGCTTATGGCAGCAATGGCCGGTAGTGCAGAATTCTTTGGGGGATTGTTGCTGGTTACAGGTTTACTGGTTCGTCCAGCCGCTTTAATACTAGCGCTCACGATGCTCGTCGCGATCGTCACCGTTCACTTGGAAAATGGGCTGTTTATGTCGAATAACGGTTATGAATTTGGCCTGGCATTGCTGGCGATCAGTGTCGCCCTGGTGTTCAGAGGCGCTGGCAGCCTAAGTGCGGATCGCTTACTGCAAAGGCAACTGACTCAGTAAACGATACACCCATTAATCAGCATGACCGGAGCCATCACATGACCGTATTACATATTAATAGCAGTGTACGATTCAGCAATTCCAATACTCGCATTATTGGGCAATACCTTTTGGACGCATTAGGGGAACCGACCATTAGCCGTGACTTGGCGCAACACCCCCTGCCGCCGATTAATGCCGAGGATCTGGTGGACCTCCACAGTTCATCCGATAGTGATCGGGCCAGCTTACAGGCTCAATTTATCTTGTCAGAGCAATTAATTGGCGAGTTGAAAAACGCCGATACCCTGGTGCTGGCTGCGCCGATATACAACTTCGGAATTCCGGCCACATTGAAGCAATGGATCGATAGCATTTGTCGTGCCGGTGTTAGCTTTAAGTACACCGAACAGGGGCCAGTCGGTTTACTCGGTATAAAACGGGCTTTCATTATTACCGCCTCTGGTGGCACCCCTGTCGGTAGCGATATCGATTTTGCCAGCCGCTATCTGGAGCATATTTGCAAATTCATTGGTGTTAGTGAGGTATTTCATATCGATGCCAGCGGATCCAAAGGAACGCCAGATCAAGTGATTGCGCAAGGCAAACAACAAGTTGACGCTTTAATGTCGACCTATTCAGCCAATGAATCTAAGGGAGCCGCATAATGGGTCTGTTACAAAAGGGTCAATGGGTTGACCAGTGGTACGACACCGGCAACAGCGGTGGTGAGTTTCGCCGTCAGGACAGTCGCTTCAGAAGCTGGCTGACACCCGATGGCAAAGCCGGCCCAAACGGGGAGCCCGGCTTCAAAGCCGAGAAAGGCCGCTACCATTTGTATGTGTCACTGCTTGCCCTTGGGCACACCGCGCACTGATTTTTCGCCAAATAAAGCAGTTGCAGGATTATATTGATGTCACCGTGGTCGATCCGGTGATGCTTAAAAATGGCTGGGAAATGAAGGACCCACTTTACGGTCTGGACTTTCTGTATCAACTGTATTTAAAGGTGGATTCCAGCTATGAGGGCCGCGTTACAGTGCCGGTCTTGTGGGACAAGCAAACACAGACCATTGTCAGCAATGAGTCCTCAGAGATTATCCGTATGTTCAATACGGCGTTTAATGCTTTAACGGGCAACACCATAGATTACTACCCTGATACGTTACACGAGCGGATCAATGCCCTGAATGACCGTGTCTACGACACCATCAACAACGGCGTCTATCGCGCCGGTTTCGCCACCACCCAAGAGGCCTATGAAAAGGCATACCATAGCCTGTTCGATTCGTTGGACTGGGTCGAGGGTTTGTTAGCCCGGCAGCGTTATCTGGGGGGCGGCCAGTTGACGGAAGCCGATTGGCGTTTGTTTACCACCTTGATTCGTTTCGATGCCGTGTATTTTGGTCACTTTAAAACCAACCGTCAGTTACTGGCCGATTATCCAGCCATTAGTGGTTATGTGCGCGAGCTATACCAGATACCTGGCGTGTCTGACACCGTCAGCTTTGAGCACATCAAGACGCATTATTATGCGAGCCATTTGATGATTAACCCCACGGGAATTATCCCCGTGGGTCCAGCACAGGATTTTACCGCCGCCCATGGCCGAGAAGGGATTGGAGAAAACTCATGAGAGAATTACTTCAAGTTATAACAGCCCGCCCTGCCCAAGATGGTGACGGGGTCAAAATTCACCGCCTTGCGGGTCAGCGCCTGCATCAGGCACTGAATCCTTTTTTGATGATTGATGAAATCAACTCCGACGATGCTGCCGACTATATTGGCGGCTTTCCTGAACACCCCCACCGCGGTTTTGAAACCATTACCTACATGAAGGCCGGGCGCATGCGCCACCGTGACCACATGGGCAATGAGGGCGTTATCAGCGCCGGTGATGTGCAATGGATGACAGCGGGCGCAGGCGTGCTTCACTCGGAAATGCCTGAGCAAGAGCACGGCCTGTTGCACGGCTTTCAAATTTGGCTGAATTTGCCCGGCGCTGAAAAAATGAAGCCCGCGGCTTATCAGGAAATTGCTAGCGCGGATGTTTCCGAGCAGACGCTATTTAACGGCGGGATGGCTCGCGTTATCGCAGGTTCCGTAACAATCAATCGACAATTACAGCAAGGCCCGCTGCCAGAGATTTCAACCCAGCCTATTTTTGTCGATGTGCACCTGGCTGGCAATGAAACCGTTGAATTGTCTTTCAATGCCGATAACCCTGCACTGGTGTATGTCTATCAAGGCGCGACAGATTTGATCGACGCGCGGCAACTGGGCATCTACGCCAAAGGCAACACATTGCAACTGCAGGCCCGCGCCTCAGGTGCAGGCATGTTAGTACTCAGCGGCTGCCCTATTGAAGAGCCCGTGGTGCAATACGGGCCATTTGTGATGAATACGCCCGAGGAAATTGAACGGGCATTGAAGGACTTTAGCAACCCGCAATTTCTAAATCGATTAACGTCCAATGGTGAAAGTCGGTAACTCGAGTCAGTACCGACTCGTACTTCCAAGTTAACCGCCAAAAACGGAAAAACCCCGCCAAGCTAAGGCCGGGCGGGGTTTCCGGAACAGCAACAGAACGATCAGCTAAGCAACTTGATCATTACGCCAGCTGCAACCGCCGAACCGATAACACCGGCCACGTTCGGGCCCATGGCGTGCATCAGCAGGAAGTTTTGCGGGTTGGCTTCCAGGCCCACCTTGTTGGATACCCGCGCTGCCATCGGCACCGCCGATACGCCAGCGGAACCAATCAATGGATTGATGGGATCCTTAGTGAGCTTGTTCATCAACTTCGCCATCAACACACCGGCTGCTGTGCCCACACCGAAGGCAACAATACCCAGTGCCAGAATACCCAGTGTCTGGCCATCCAGGAATTTTTCAGCCATCAGTTTGGAGCCAACGGATAGCCCCAGAAAAATGGTCACAATGTTGATCAAAGCGTTCTGTGCCGTGTCGCTCAAACGCTCCACAACACCACATTCGCGCATCAGGTTACCAAAGCAAAACATACCCAGCAGCGGAGCTGCGTCCGGCAGGAACAGAACCACCGCAATCAACACAACCAGCGGGAACACGATTTTCTCGCGCTTGCCCACCGGGCGCAGCTGGGACATCTTGATCGCACGTTCTTTTTTCGTGGTCAGCGCCTTCATAATGGGCGGCTGAATCAGCGGAACCAGTGCCATGTAAGCGTAGGCCGAGACCGCAATCGCACCCAACAGGTGCGGAGCCAGTACGCTAGACACGTAGATAGACGTTGGGCCATCGGCACCGCCGATGATACCGATCGCCGCCGCTTCCAGAATGGTGAAGTCCAGAATGCCCAACCAGTCCAGCAGTGCCGCACCCAGAACCGTACCGAAAATACCGAACTGCGCAGCCGCACCCAGCAGCAGAGTTTTCGGGTTGGCCAGCAACGGACCAAAATCGGTCATTGCACCCACGCCCATGAAAATCAACAGCGGCCCAACGGTACTGCCGATAATCACCAGGTAAAAGTTGTGCAGCATGCCGTTGCCATAACCGAAGTCAGAGGCCAGGTTATTGGCCATAGCCACTTCTGCAGAGCTACCGGTGTTGTAAGCCGATTTAAACGCACCCAGTACGTCCGGCGTTATCGCCTGACCTGCCTGGTAGGCCACATCCAGAGCGCCAGCCAACGCGGCTAGCACTTCCGGTTTGGCCACATGTATGGCATTTTCCGCCGCCGACAAAGCCAGCCCTGCCTCAGGAATATTCGCCAGAATACCGCCGAAGCCAATTGGCACCAGTAGCAATGGTTCAAAACCCTTGCGGATCGCAAGGAACAGAAGACCCAGACAAACCACGATCATGATCGCTTGCCCGATTTCGATGTTGAACAGGCCACTGCCCGTCCATAACGTCATTAATTTATCCATGGAATGCTGGCCCTTATGCGATTGTCAGCATTTCATCATCAACAGCGACGGCATCACCGACCTTGATGAAGACTTCACCGACGGTACCGGCTTTCGGTGCGCGAATCTCGGTTTCCATTTTCATGGCTTCCAGAATGATCAACACATCGCCTTCTTCCACGGCATCGCCGGGAGAAACCAGAACCTTGAAGATGTTACCGCCCAGGGGCGCGTTTACCGGATCGCCATCACCAACCGGCGCCGGTGCGGCGGCGGCAGGTGCCGAAGCAGCCCCGCCTTCTGCCTGAATCTGGCTGATTTCGCCACCCTCAGACACCGCTACCACGTATTTTTTACTGTTTACTTCAACGGTGTAGGTTTCCGGGCCAGAGGCTTTTTTCGCCGGCGCCACGTCATCTGCCGACGGAATCGGTTCGAACATGTCCGGGTTGCCACGATTTTCAAGGAATTTCAGGCCAATCTGCGGAAACAGCGCGTAAGTCAGAACATCGTCGATGACGTTATCAGCCAGCTTGAAGTTTTTCTCTTCCGCCAGCTTTTTCAGCTCGTCGGTCAGTTTGTCCATTTCCGAGTCAATCAGGTCGGCTGGGCGGCATGTAATTACTTCCTTGCCATCCAGAACCCGCTCCTGAAGCTCTTTATTGAACGGCGCAGGCGCGGCGCCGTACTCGCCTTTGAGGATGGCAGCCGTTTCTTTGGAAATAGATTTATAACGCTCACCGGTCAGTATGTTCAGTACCGCCTGTGTGCCGACAATCTGCGAGGTAGGCGTTACCAGCGGAATAAAGCCCAAGTCTTCACGCACTTTGGGAATTTCAGCCAGTACTTCATCAAATCTATGAGCGGCGTTCTGCTCTTTGAGCTGGCCTTCCATATTGGTCAGCATGCCACCCGGCACCTGAGCAATTAGAATGCGGGAATCGGTGCCCCGAAGGCTGCCTTCAAACCTGGCGTACTTCTTACGGACTTCGCGGAAATAACTGGCAATTTCTTCCAGCAACACCAGATCCAAACCGGTATCACGCTCCGTACCTTCCAAGATAGCAACCACTGCTTCAGTTGGCGAATGGCCGTAAGTCATACTCATCGAGGAGATAGCCGTATCCACATTATCAATACCAGCTTCCGCTGCTTTGATAGCTGTGGCAGTCGACATGCCGGTGGTCGCATGGCACTGCATGTGAATCGGGATATCCAGTTCTTTCTTCAAACGACTAACCAGATCAAAGGCGACATAGGGCTTGAGAATACCTGCCATATCCTTGATCGCGATGGAATCCGCGCCCATATCGGCGACCTCCTTCGCCAGCTCAACCCACATCTCGATGGTGTGCACCGGGCTGGTGGTGTAGGCAATGGTACCTTGTGCATGCTTGCCGGTTTTACGCACGGCCTTGATGGCCGTGAGCAAGTTGCGGGGATCGTTCATCGCATCAAAAATGCGGAATACGTCCACGCCGTTTTCAGCGGCACGATCAACAAACCGCTCTACCACGTCATCCGCATAGTGGCGGTAGCCCAGAAGGTTCTGGCCACGCAACAACATCTGCTGAGGCGTATTGGGCATGACTTTCTTCAATTCACGAATACGCTCCCAAGGGTCTTCGCCCAGGTAACGGATACAGGAATCAAAAGTGGCTCCACCCCAAGATTCCAGCGACCAGAAACCGACTTTATCGAGTTTCTCGGCGATTGGCAGCATGTCGTCAAGCCGCATGCGAGTGGCCAGCAGGGACTGGTGGGCGTCACGCAGTAGAACGTCCGTAATCCCCAGCGGTTTTTTAATGTCTGTCATCGTGTCAGCCTTCTGTTTAAAGGTTTTAAATCGCTTACCGGGTCACTTTTTGTGACGCAACCGGAATTGGGCAACCGCCTGTTTGATCGCCTCTGCGGTGTCAGGATCAACCGACAATTGCGCCTTGGGTTTGGCGCGGGACGTTCTGGCCGGAGTTGCCGGCTCAGGCGCGGAAAACCGGTTCAGCAGCTTAGACATGATCAGCGTTGCGAATACCAGCACGAGCAGAAACACAAACACAAAACCCATACCCGCAATCATCAAATCAACAGCTTGGGTCATCAGCTCAGTCATAACGAATAGCTACCTGTCTTGGTTAGTGACCTTTCCCCGGGAATCCGTACCGACAAGCCATAGATTCGGCGCTCTATTCAATGAAACCGGGATACAAAATCCTGCGTAATTTACCGGTTTAATGAGTGATCAGCAACCAGAATGCAAATGGCTATACGGACTTTCCGAATATTTTTGGGTATTTTTCCACCCATTCCCCCGCCGAACATCTCATAATCAGACTAAGCGTGCCCGCAAATTGCGACCTTTTACCTTGCCGCGCTCCAACTGTTCCAACGCACGTCCGGCGTGGCGGCTTTCTACGGCTACAAAACACTGAAATTCAAACACATTTATTTTACCAACGGCGCTACCAGGCAAGCCGCCTTCGCCGGTCAGAGCGCCCATCACATCACCTGGGCGCAGTTTTTCTTTGCGACCGGCCGCTATGCACAGGGTTTTCATCAACGGCTTCATCGGTTTTGGTACAGTGGCCAGTAATGGGTTGCTATCACCCCAGATAACCGTTGCACCGCGCTCGCTTTCCAGGCGATTGATTTTGTGGCCCTGGGACGGGCTGCACAGAGTAACTGCCAGCCCCTGCTCCCCGGCGCGACCGGTGCGACCGATGCGGTGCGTGTGTATCTCCGGATCACCCGCCGGCTCGGCGTTAACAACCAGTGGCAATGATTTTATGTCCAGCCCTCGGGCCGCCACGTCGGTGGCCACCAATACCTGGCAACTTTGATTGGCAAAGCGCACCAGAACGCTGTCGCGGTCGCGCTGTTCCAGGTCGCCGTGCAACGCCAGCGCCGAAAAGCCCTGCTGTGAGAGCTCGGCCGCCAGCTCGTCACACTGATGTTTCATGGCGCAGAACACTAGGCAGGATGTGGGTTGATGCTGCGACAGCAGAGCCACGATGGCGCGAGTACGCTGGTCGCCAGAAATCTCATAGAACACCTCGGCAATATCACTATTCATCTTCTCGGTTTGCGCCCGCACATCCACCGGCTCTCGCTGAAAACCAGCGCTGAGTTTACGAATCGATTCGGGCCAAGTGGCTGAGAACAGTAGAGTCTGGCGCTGTGCCGCAGCGTGTGAAAGAATGTTTTCCACTGCCTCCTGAAACCCCATATCCAACATGCGGTCGGCTTCGTCCAACACCACGGTGTGCACCCGATCCAGTTTCAGCGTGCCTTTTTGCAGGTGATCCGCTATCCGCCCTGGTGTACCCACGACTATATGAGCTCCGTGGGCCAGCGAGCCGATCTGAGGGCCAATCGACACACCACCGCACAGGGTGAGTATTTTTATATTGTCGCGGGCACGGGCCAGTTCCCGCAAAGCCTTGGCGACCTGATCAGCCAACTCCCGAGTGGGGCACAGTACCAAGCTTTGTACCGAGAACTGCTTGGGTTTGACATGCTCAATCAGACCAATACCGAAGGCTGCGGTTTTGCCGCTGCCGGTGTGCGCCAAGGCGATAACGTCTTGACCCGCCAGGCAATGGGGCAAGGCCCGCGCCTGAATGTCGGTGGGTTCGGTAAAACCCAGGCGCACAAGATTGGCCTGCATGGCGGCAGACAGTTCAAGGTCTTTAAAGGAAGGCATACAAGAAAATCCCGGAATCAGCAGTTGCTGGTTAAGAAGGTAAACGCGAGGGCGTATACTAAGGCTAATGGAATAATAGCAGAGTTTCTTACCAATTAATGGAGTTACCCCATGGCGTCCCTGCAGGACCAGTTACTGAAAGCCGGCCTGGCCGACAAAAAAAAGGCCAAAGCTATTCGTAATGAAAAGCACAAACAGCGCAAACAGCAGCCCAAAGGCGCAGTGCAGGTAAGTGAAGCCGAGCAGCGGGTACAACAAGCACGGGAAGAAAAAACCGAGCGCGACCGTCAGCTAAATCAGCAGCGCCAGGCTGAGGCCCAAAAAAAGGCCATACAGGCTCAAATCCGCCAATTAGTGGAAACCAACCGACTGAACCGCAGTCACGGCGAAACCTCTTACCAATTTGTTCACGACAAGAAAATCAAGAAAATGTATGTGGACGACCTAATGGTCGACCAGCTGGCCCGCGGCCGACTGGCGATCATCTGCGTCAGTGGCGAATACGAGATTGTCGCCGAGGGCGTAGCACGCAAAATCCAGGAACGGGACGCACAGGCCGTCGTTGTATTGCACGAGCGCACGAAAGACGACCTCGGCGACGATGACCCTTACGCCGGTTATGAGATCCCTGACGATCTCATGTGGTGACACAGAGCCTTAAAAGGCCCACTGGATTTTTACATTTAACAATGCATCAAAGGGGCTTGTTAAAAAAATTCAGGAAGGCCTTTTCACGCCTCTGGGCCTCATACAGGGCCACTGGGCGGAACTGCAGCTGGCTGCCCGGCTGGCGCTGAGCAAGCGCATCCAGGCTGCGGGGCGTTACGGCCCCAAGCTTGGGGTAGCCGCCAATGGTCTGCCGATCATTCAGAAGAATGATTGGTAAACCATTGGCCGGCACCTGAACCGCACCCAGGCTGATACCCTCAGAAATCAGGCGTTCGCCAAACACCTCTAGCGCCGGCCCGTTTAACCTTGCGCCCATGCGATCGCTCTGCGGGCTCAAGGTATAAGGCTGGGTGAAGAAGCACTCCAGGGAACTGGAGGGGAAACGCTCGATCTGCGCCCCCACAATCACATCCAGAATGAGCGCCTCGCGGTAATCAGGTATCCAGTCAGCCGGCACCTGGCGCTGCAATGGCGGGTTTTGGGACTGAGATTCACAGGGCAGCAGATCGCCGGCTTTTAACGGTTGCCCATCGCGATGCAGGCCTCCGGTTTTCTCCCGGTGCAGTGTAGCGCAGCTGTTACCCAAACCTGCGGCAACGCTAAAACCACCGGCAACGGCCAAATAACTGCGAAGTCCGGCACGGGGCGCACTCAATGCCACCCTGTCCCCGGCTTTCAGCGACAGCGTGGCCCACAATGGCTGCGATGCTCCGTTCACCGTGACCGTCACCTCTGCTCCGGCAATGGCAATACTGGTGTTCAGCTGGCTGACAAACTCCACTTGGCCAAAAGTGATCTCTACGGCCGCCGCCCCAAAGCGATTACCCAACAGATAGTTTGCCCACGCCCAAGCGTGGCGATCCATGGGGCCGCCCGTCGCCAGCCCCAGGTGCATCACTCCGCGGCGCCCTGCGTCTTGAATCAGGCTCAGGAAGCCGGGTTTTTCAATCAACAAACCGAGCTTGGAGTGAGTCACAACTTTTCTCCCTGCTTTTCTGCAGGCGCGCCTTGCTGTATTTCCAAACCTGGCTCCATGCCCCAGGGCAAATCGTCAAGGCGACCGCCAAGCTCAAGGTATTCGTCTTGTGCTATCGGGCGGAAGCGCACTGTCTGGCCGGCTTCCAGCAGGCTGGACTGTGCGCGAGACTGATCAAACAGGGTTAAAGGAGTACGGCCAATCAGATTCCAGCCGCCAGGCGACACTATGGGATAAAGCGCGGTTTGGGTGTCGGCGATACCCAGAGTACCCGCCGGCACTTTTGCTCGCGGGTTGGCAAGCCGGGGCACACTTAACTCTTCGGCCACCTCGCCCAGGTAGGCAAAACCCGGGGCGAAGCCAATGGCGAATACCTGGTAAAGGCGCTCGCTGTGGCGGCGAATAACCTCTTCCACGCTGAAACCTGCACGCTGCGCCAAGCGCTTCAGATCCGGCCCGACGCTGGGGTGATAAAACACTGGAACTTCAATAATCTCTGATTCAGCATCAACGTCTTCGGTAACATCGGGCAGCTGGTTCAGCACTTCACTCACCTGCCCCATCAGGCTGGCCAGGTCGTCCTGTAACACATCATAACGCAACAGCAGAGTGGTGTAAGACGGCACCACATCCAGCAGTCGCGCGCCCAGGCTTGCTTTTAAAGCGATTGCCGCACGGTGAATCGGGGCAACCAGAGCCGCATCGATACGCCGGCCAAAATGCAGGGTAACGGTATCTATACCGCTGATGTCATAGCGCCACTGCATCACCCCAGCTCCCTGAACGCGTCACGAATGGCCCGTACAGCTGCCACAGACTCAGGGTTGTCACCGTGCACACACAGCGTGTCCGCTTCCAGATGCAAGGCTTTGCCTTCTGTCGACTGAATGCTCTGACCACGGGCAAAGGCCAGTGCCTGCTGCACAATTATGCTGGAATCGTGGTGCACGGCACCCGTCTGGCTGCGCGAAACCAAATACCCGGCGCTGTCATAGGCGCGATCGGCGAAGGCTTCCAGCAGCAACGTTACGCCGTATTCCGCGCATAGCTGTTTCAGGCGCTGGTTGTCCGCTGTGGTCATGGCCATCAACGCCAAGGTTTGCGGCGATTTCGCCAGCGCCTCGAGGATTGCGCGCAGTATCACCTCGTCGCGCATCATGTCGTTATATAGCGCGCCGTGGGGCTTTACATAGCTCAACTGGCCACCCTGGGCCGCGGCGATCTGCGCCAGCGCGCCCACCTGATACAACACCATGGTGTGAATTTCATCTGCTGCACACGCCATAGACCGGCGACCAAACCCCTGAAGATCCGAATACGCCGGATGGGCCCCCAGGGTGACACCGTGTTGCAACGCCAGGCGCACGGTATTGAACATAACTCGCGGGTCGCCGGCGTGAAACCCGCAGGCGATGTTGGCCTGGTCAATAAACGGCATGACCTGATCATCCAGACCCATGGCCCAGGCGCCGTAGCTTTCACCGATATCGCAATTCAATAGCATGTGAGCCTCCGGGCTTGTAGCTGTTATAAATTGTGGCTGTAGCGAGTGGTAGCTGTAATAAGTGGTGACAAGCGCGGGAATAAATTTATCCCTTATCCACTCTCCATACAAACAATTTATAGATAAATTATCAGCATTACAAAGTGAATTTACGTATATTATTTTGATGAATAGTTTGACACATCACCAACCCATAGCTAATTTTAGCTCACGAGGCGCATCAAGGCGACTTTATCGCCGCGCTTTACGACTCACTGAAAACAACAACATCTGCTGACGGCTCCGGCGTCAGCTCCGGGAGGCAAAACCTATGAAAAACCCCATACAAACCATTCACTTACCCGTTAAAAAAGGTTTCAGCCTAAAGCGCGTTAGTGCCACCCTGGCAGCCGCCACGCTCAGCTTTATGGTAAGCGGAGTACAAGCCACCGAATGGGACATGCCCACGCCTTATGGCGATTCCAACTTTCACACCGCGAACATCCGCCAGTTTGCTGATGATGTACGCGACGCCACCAACGGCGAACTGGACATCACGGTGCACAGCAGTGGCTCGCTGATCAAACACCCGGAAATCAAGAACTCCGTGCGCCGCGGGCTGGTGCCTATTGGCGAGTTGATCATGTCGCGCCTGGCCAACGAAGACCCGCTGTTTGAAGTCGACTCGGTGCCGTATCTCGCCAGTGATTACGATCAGGCCTGGAAGTTATGGCTGGCCTCTAAAGACGTACTGGCGGAGCGCCTGGAAAGTCAGCGTTTGAAGCTGCTGTTTGCGGTGCCCTGGCCACCACAGGGCATTTATACTCAGTTCGCAATTGAAAGCGGTGAAGAACTCAAGGGCGTGAAAATGCGCGCCTACAACAAATCCAGCGAGCAGCTGGCCGCTTTGTTGGGCGCTATCCCCACCCAGGTAGAAGTGCCAGACATTCCCACCGCTTTTGGCACCGGTCGTGTTGACGCCATGATTACGTCGCCGTCGACCGGCGCCAACACCCGCGCATGGGATTATCTCAGCCATTTTAACCACGCCCAGCTGTGGCTGCCGAAGAACATGGTTGTGGTGAACGCCAAAGCTTTCCGCAGTCTGCCTGAAGCGACCCAAAAAGCGCTGGAAGACGCCGCAGCAGTCGCTGAAAAGCGCGGATGGGACGCCAGCAAAGAAGAAACCGATGCCAAAATCAAGATCATGCGAGATAACGGCATCGTCGTGTCGGAGCCCTCTGCGCAGCTGGTCGAACACCTGCAAGAAATCGGCAAAACCATGACCGAAGAATGGCTTGAGCGCGCCGGCAGCGACGGCCAAGCACTGCTAGACGCTTACCGCCAGCGGTAGTAACGCCCCCGTGATGGCACGAAGCTTTCGTGCCATCACGCATTTATCCATGCCGGCCCTGCAGTAAAGGTACAAGTGCGGGCATAACACAGGAACATCCCCATGCGCAGGGCTCTGGACGCATTCTATCGGTTGGGGGGCGCCCTCTCAGCGATCAACCTGACACTGATCATGGTCATGATTGTGGCCCAGGTACTCAGCCGGGTACTGGACGAATTACTGACCTGGTTGGGTTTCAGCCCTTTGGGACTGAACGTGCCGGGGCTGGCTGAGCTGGCGGCGTTTATGCTGCTGGGCGCCACGTTTTTTGGCCTGGCCTACACCTTCTGGCAGGGCGGGCACATTCGCGTGACTCTGCTGTTACAACGTCTGCCCCAATCTGCCCACCGCATCATGGACATTCTGGCTCTGCTATTAGCTGCGGCCATTACTGCCTTTGCAGCCTGGCACAGCGCTTGGCTGACGTGGGACAGCTACGATTTCGGCGATCTGTCCATTGGCATGGTGCCGGTGCCGCTGTGGATTCCGCAGGCGGCGATGGTAATGGGCCTGTTGTGGCTATTGGTAGCCCTCTTAGACGCCCTTGTGTCGCTGCTCAGCGGCCGCATAACCCAACTTCACGACGAAGCACCCCAGGAGTAAGCCCGTGGAAATGATCTGGATGAGCCTACTGCTTCTGGTGCTGCTGCTGGCATTGCTGGGCGCGGGTTTGTGGGTGGCGTTTTCGTTAACGGCCATCGGTTGTATATCGCTGTATTTTTTCAGCAACGTTCCCGTGGGTGGCAGCCTGTCGACCGCTTTCTACAGCGCCAGCGTGTCTTGGGAACTGGCCGCGTTACCGATGTTTATCTGGATGGGCGAGGTGCTATTCCGCTCGCGCCTGTCCGAAGAAATGTTCAGCGGCATTGCACCGTGGGTGGGCAAGGTTCCGGGAAAATTACTGCACACCAACATTTTGGGTTGTGGTATTTTCGCGGCGATTTCAGGATCGTCCGCCGCTACAGCAGCCACCATCGGCAAAATGTCGATACCGGAACTGACCCGTCGCGGCTATAACAAAAACCAGATATTGGGCACTCTGGCCGGTTCTGCCACCCTGGGGCTGTTAATTCCACCCTCGATCATCCTGATTGTTTACGGCGTGGCCACCGAGCAGTCCATTGCGCGTCTGTTTGTGGCGGGCATTTTGCCTGGCATCATGCTGCTGATGCTGTTTGGCGGCTATGTCATGATCTGGTCGCTGCTGAATCCGGATGGCATCCCGACGGGCGAAGCCGAGCACCTGTCTTTTCACGCCAAACTGCGCCGCAGCCGGCCGCTGATTCCGGTAATGTTATTGATAATCGGCGTGATTGGCTCGATTTACGGTGGCTTGGCCTCGCCCACCGAATCCGCGGCCGTTGGCGTAGCGCTGGCTCACCTGTTGTCGTGGAAAGGCGGCTCCATGAGCCGTGATACCTTTACCAGCGCGCTGATGGGTACGGTAAAAACGTCGTCCATGATTGCCTTCATACTGATGGGTGCGTATTTTCTGACCACCTCAATGGCCTTTACCGGTATCCCTCGGGAACTGGCTACCTGGATCAACACCCTGGACCTTTCGCCCAATATGCTGCTGCTAGCGCTGACTCTGTTCTTCATTCTGCTGGGCTGCTTTCTGGATGGTATTTCCGTAGTGGTACTGACTACCTCTGTGATTCTGCCGATGGTGCAGGCCGCTGGCATTGACCCGCTCTGGTTCGGTATCTACCTGGTGATTGTGGTGGAAATGAGCCAGATTACGCCGCCGGTTGGCTTCAATCTGTTCGTGATTCAGGGCCTGACCGGGGAAAATATTTTGCGCATTGCCTGGGCCGCTTTGCCCTATTTCCTGCTGATTCTGAGCGCAGTGGTACTAATAACGCTGTTCCCTGCCATCGTCACGTATTTGCCCAGCCAAATGGGCAGATAAGGCAACACACAGCGCTGACCAATCATGATTGTTAACAACGGTGATATCACGTTATGAAAACAAAAAATTCGGCGAACGGCTCTGGCGAGAGCGCAACAGCACGGCGCAATGTTGGGCCCATCGTGTCCTCTGCCCACCTGGCCTCGGGCCGTGCAATGGAGCTTTCAGAGTTGGAGTTTGGCCTTATTGTGGCCGGCAATGCCTTTAATCGCTGGATGGTGCGCTGTATGAATGCAGCCGGGCTGCATGACTTAAGCCAACTAGACGTGCTGGTGCTGCACAGCGTGAACCACCGCGATCGCGCAAAAAAATCCGCCGACATCTGCCTGGTGCTGAATGTGGAAGACAGCCACACCGTCACCTACTCCCTGAAGAAACTGCTGAAACACGGCGTAGTGGCTTCCGAAAGGCGCGGGAAAGAAACCTATTATTCGGTGACTGAAAAAGGTGCAGATGTGTGCAAACGCTACGCCGAAATCCGTGAAAACTGCTTGGTAGATTCACTGCGAACGCTGGGATTTGCCAACAGCGATCTGGGCGAAGTAGCTAGTTTTTTGCGCGGCATTTCCGGCCTGTACGATCAGGCCGCGCGCTCGGCGGCCTCGCTGTAAAGGGCGGCAGAGCGGCAGGGTGAACTTCTTCACTCTTTGAATTCGGCTTTGTCCAGACCGTTTTTTTTCATCTTGTCGTACAGGGTTTTGCGCGCAATGCCGAGTTCAACCATGGTGTCTTTGATGCTGCCATGGCAGGCATTCAAAGCACTGATTAAGGCCAGGCGTTCAAAGCCGTCCATCAGTTCCGCCAGTGTGCGGCGGCCATTAACGTCGGTGGCTTGGGCCGTGTCGGTCTCGTCCAGAGCTGCCGGGCCCAGCAAGACATAGCGTTCGGCCAGATTGCGCAGCTCACGCACGTTGCCGGGCCAGTCGTGGTGCGTCAGTTTAGCTGCCTGGCCCGCGTTCAACGGGATGCTCTCGCGAGCATAGCGGACCGCAGCAATCAGCACAAAGTGATGAAACAGCGTGGGAATGTCTTCCTTGCGCTCGCGCAGTGGCGGGATATCCACTTTTACCACATTCAGGCGGTAGTAAAGGTCTGCACGAAACACACCCTCGTCACTGAGGGTTTTCAGATTGGATTTGGTGGCGGCAATAATGCGTACGTCCACCTGCTGCACATGGTTGCTACCCAGACGCTCAACTTTCTGTTCTTCAAGCACCCGCAGCAGTTTAATCTGCAGCGGCATGGGCATGCTTTCCACTTCATCCAGAAACAGCGTGCCCTGGTGGGCGTGCTCTATTTTACCAATACGGCGCTTTTCCGCACCGGTAAAGGCCCCCGCTTCGTGACCGAACAGCTCACTTTCAATCAGATTTTCCGGTACCGCGCCGCAGTTAATCGCGACAAAATTATAGCTGCTGCGCCGGCTGTTTTCGTGAATGTAGCGCGCCAGTGCATCTTTTCCCAAACCGGTCGACACAACGTTACCGGCACTGGTGCCGTTGATCATGCCCATCAGGCCAGAGGCAAAGGCGACAACGTCAATCAGACCGTCCTGCAATTGGCCACCCAGGTCCGACCAGCTGCCGTTGCGGCGCTCGAAATTCACACCAAGTGTTTCCATCATGCGCGGAAAGTAGGTATCCGAGGTGGAGCCAGCCGGGCCAAAGCCGATGGTTGCGCCATCCGGAATGTCAGAAATAGAGGTAATACCGGAGCTGGTTAGAGCCGTTACGGAAATGGAGTTTCATACATGGGGAACATGGCGCACACGTTGTCCATTTTCATGCCTGGCGCCAAAGGGCTGTTGCCGTCCATGGATTCCCGTGCAGGGCCCATAGTGGTCAGACCAAATTTCAGATCGCCAGTGTGTACCAGGGCCATATTCTGCATCGGGCCGCCGGTAATTTCAGCGCCACCTGATACGCCCAGGCTTTCTGCGACAAAGTTGACCCATCCGGCACCGTACGCGAAGTAGGTGCCACCCTGGCTGGCGGTGCCTACGGTGAAGTTGTCGGGCCAGCCTGCCCGATCCTGGGCGGCGACCGGATTTGCAACGGCCAGCGTGGAGGCGAATGCCACTGCCATAACGGCTTGGGTTTTCATAAAGAATGCTCTCCGATTCATTGTGTTGTTTTAGTATTCAACGAAGCCCGCACGGCCCCGCGTGACATCGAATTAAGCAATGACCGGGCCATATAAATATTAAGCATATAAAACATATGGTTATTTTTAATAGAGGTTTTTTTGGGATCGGAAATGGGTGAAAAACGACACATTCGAGAGAAACGGGGAAGAAATAGGGGTAAGTAATGACACGTACGGCGAGATGCGAAGGCCCAATACAAAACGCCCCGATCTGCGTTTCCACACATCGGGGCGTTCTGGTCGTAATTTGGTGCGGCTGGGAGGATTCGAACCTCCGACCGCCTGGTTCGTAGCCAGGTACTCTATCCAGCTGAGCTACAGCCGCTAAAACTTGGGTGTTCATACATCTTAACTTAAAAAGTGGTGCGGCTGGGAGGATTCGAACCTCCGACCGCCTGGTTCGTAGCCAGGTACTCTATCCAGCTGAGCTACAGCCGCACATTGATCACTTTCATTTCTTTGGTTGACTGCGACATCAACCGGCTCTCTTTCCTGTAACAGGAAATGGCGGAGAGGGAGGGATTCGAACCCTCGGTACACTTGCGCGTACGGTTCCTTAGCAGGGAACTGGTATCAGCCACTCACCCACCTCTCCTTAAGAACGGGGCGTATATTACCACGTTTTTTATGTTTTCATAGGGTTGAACGAATTTTTTTACATTTGATGTTTTTTAAAACAAAAAACCGCTCCGGAAATTCGCAAGCGGCTTTTTTTGACCAGCTAGTGGTTGCCCGGCTCAGCCTCATCGGAACTTTTCTCCGCCTGAATGCGCTGATAGATCTCTTCGCGGTGAACAGCGACTTCTTTGGGTGCATTCACACCAATCCGTACCTGGTTTCCCTTTACCCCAAGCACAGTGACGGTTATTTCGTCACCGACCATCAGGGTCTCGCCTACGCGGCGCGTTAAAATCAACATATCCCTACTCCCTCTGAAAAAGCGACCTGTTCTTAAACAGGTGCTTCGTACGCGCACATTTATAGCGGAATTACGCGCCCTCCTGAAACCGCACATTCCCTTATACGGATATGGGCGTTAGCCGGTTCAGCGAATGAACGTCCTATCAGGCGATGATACAGCGGGCATAGGCCCATTGCGTCAAGCCTCTGCTTCTACCAGGGGCTTGTCCAGTTCAAAAGCCGAATGAAGCGCCCGTACCGCAAGCTCAAGGTACTTTTCATCAATCACCACGGAAATTTTAATTTCCGAAGTAGAAATCATCTGAATGTTAATACCTTCGTTAAACAGTGCCTCGAACATCTTGGTGGCAACACCCGCGTGAGAACGCATACCAACACCGACAATACTGACTTTGGCGATCTTTTCGTTTCCGATGACCTCACGTGCGCCTAGCTCGGCCGCTACCGAGCGAAGCACATCGCCGGCGCGTTTGAAGTCGTGACGCAAAACCGTAAACGTAAAGGCGGTTCTGTTGTCTTCACCCACGTTCTGGACAATCATGTCCACTTCAATATTGGCATCACTAATCGGCTTCAGAATACGCAGTGCACTGCCAGGCGTATCCGGCACACCGGATATGGTCAGCTTGGCTTCGTCACGATTGAATGCAATGCCCGAAACGATTGGTTGTTCCATAGTGCTATCATCCTCAATGGTAATCAGGGTGCCCTCGCCTTCCTGGAAACTGGACAGCACCCGTAACGGAACGTTGTATTTACCCGCGAATTCCACAGCGCGAATCTGCAGCACTTTGGATCCCAGACTGGCCATTTCCAGCATTTCTTCAAAGGTAATGTGAGTCAGCCTGCGAGCGGAATCCACCACTCGCGGGTCGGTGGTATAAACCCCGTCCACATCGGTATAAATCTGGCATTCATCGGCTTTCAACGCTGCCGCCAAGGCCACCGCGGTCGTGTCTGAACCACCGCGACCAAGGGTGGTAATGTCACCTAGATCGTCCACTCCCTGAAAACCTGCCACCACTACCACACGGCCGGCATTCAGATCTTCACGCACATGTTGTTCATCAATGTGTTGAATACGAGCTTTTGTATGGGCACGGTCGGTTAGGATACGCACCTGTGAGCCTGTGTAAGAACGAGCCTCGCAACCCAGCTTCTGTAATGCCATCGACAAGAGTGCAATGGTCACCTGTTCGCCGGTAGACAGAAGCACGTCCATTTCACGCTGACCGGGCTCATCGGTAATGTTACTGGCCAGGCCAATCAAGCGGTTAGTTTCACCGCTCATGGCTGAAACCACGACGACGATGTCGTGCCCGGCCTTACGAAAGCCAAAAACCTTCTCTGCAACCGCTTCGATACGCTCGGTAGTGCCTACCGAGGTGCCACCAAATTTCTGTACATACAGGGCCATATTATTCCCACTGTCTAGACCGGGACTCAGGGCGGAGGTTGCTCCGCCCGTCAAATCAATCGGGCGCGATTATAAACCCTCGCCTGCAGCTACAACATGCGTTACTGACTATTTTTTTCAACCCAGCCAGCAACACCCGCCAGAACCTCAGTAAGCCTGGAGGCATCGTTACCCCCGCCCTGGGCCATGTCAGGACGACCGCCGCCCTTACCATCCAGCTGCGCGCACAGGTACTTCATAATGTCGCCGGCCTTGACTCTGCCGGTCGCTGATTTGGTCACGCCAGATACAAGTGATACCTTGCCATCTTCAACGCTGGCCAAAACCACGACGCCCTCACCCAGCTTGTTTTTCAGCTGGTCGGCCGTTTCCATCAGCGCCTGGCGATCCGCTCCTGGCATTTCAGCAGCAACCACCTTTAGGCCCGCCACTTCAACCGCAGACGACGCTAAATCGCTACCGGCCGAGCTGGCCAGCTTGGCCTTCAAGCCGTCGATTTCTTTCTCCAGCTGACGGTTACGGTCCAATGTCTGCTGCACTTTCTCGACCAGCGACTCGCGGGAGCCTTTCACCAGCCTGGCCGCTTCGCGCAAGGTGCGTTCGGCGCTGTCTACCCATTCCAGAGCGCCAAAACCGGTGACCGCTTCAATGCGGCGAACGCCGGAAGCGACACCGCTTTCAGAGGTAATACGCAATAGACCAATATCACCGGTGCGATTAACATGGGTACCACCGCAAAGCTCAACCGAGTAGCCATCTGAGCCCATGCTCAGAACCCTGACGGAATCGCCGTACTTTTCACCAAACAGCGCCAGCGCGCCCTTGGCCTGGGCCTGCTCCATGTCGGTCACTTCTGTGGCTACCGAGGTGTTTTGCAGAATCTGCTGGTTAACCTGGCGTTCGATTTCCTGCAGATCTGCGACGCTGACGGCCTCGAGATGCGAGAAGTCAAAACGCAGTTTGTCCGGGTCTACCAGCGAGCCTTTCTGGCTAACGTGCTCGCCCAGAACCTTGCGCAAAGCCGCATGTAATAGGTGGGTGGCGGAGTGATTACGCTTGGTGCGTTCACGGCGCTCATGATCAATGCGCGCATCCACTTCCAGGCCCGGGAACAGTTCACCTTCAACCACCGTGCCGATATGAAGGTGGTTATTGCCCTCTTTGCGGGTGTCGGTTACTTGAAAGCGGCCACCGCTCCAGGTCAATAGTCCGGTGTCACCGACCTGGCCGCCAGACTCCGCGTAAAATGGCGTGCGCTCCAGTACAATGATGGCTTCGTCGCCGGCTTCGGCGTTTTTGTGTTCACCACCGACAATCACCGAGCGAATGCGCTCGTGGCCATCAATATTCTGGTAACCGCTAAATTCGGTCACGCCCTCAAGCTTTAGGCTTTCCGCGTTGTAATCAATACCAAATTTGCTGGCCGCCCGGGCACGCTCGCGCTGGGCTTCCATTGCCTTTTCGTAGCCCTGGTAATCCAGAGTCAAACCGCGTTCACGGGCGATGTCGTTGGTCAGGTCTATCGGGAAGCCATAAGTGTCGTACAGGGCGAACACGGTTTCGCCGGGAATCATGTCACCTTTAAGCTCGGCAATGTCCTGCTCTAACAGGCGCAGGCCGTTATCCAGGGTTTTTACAAACTGCTCTTCTTCTTGCAGCAGTACTTTTTCGATCTGTTTGTGGCTGCTGACCAGCTGCGGGAAGGCTTCGCCCATCAACTCAACCAACGCACCTACCAACTTGTAGAAGAAGGGGCCGTTGGCACCCAGCTTGTTACCATGGCGGGCGGCGCGGCGGATAATGCGGCGCAATACAAAGCCACGGCCCTCGTTTGACGGCATAACGCCATCGCCAATCAGAAAGCAGCAGGAGCGGATATGATCTGCTACAACACGCAGCGAAGCTTCGGTGGTGGCAACGCCGCCGAGCACGTCAGAGGCGGCTTTCAGCAGATCCTGAAACAGGTCAATTTCATAGTTACTGTGCACACCCTGCAATACCGCGGTCACTCGCTCCAGACCCATGCCAGTGTCTACCGACGGTTTGGGCAGGTTAAGCATTTCGCCGTCAGCAGTGCGGTTATACTGCATGAACACCACGTTCCAGATTTCTATGTAGCGGTCGCCGTCTTCGTCCGGGCTTCCCGGAGGGCCGCCGGCTACATCGGGGCCGTGGTCAAAAAAGATCTCGGAACAAGGGCCGCAGGGGCCGGTATCGCCCATCTGCCAGAAATTATCTGAAGAGTAGCGGCCGCCGGCGTTGTCGCCAATACGGACAATGCGCTCGGCAGGCACGCCAATTTCCTGGTTCCAGATATCAAAGGCTTCGTCGTCGTCGGCGTATACCGTGATCCACAGCTTCGCTTTCGGCAGGTTCAGCCACTGTTCAGAGGTCAAAAAAATCCAGGCAAAATTGATGGCTTCGCGCTTGAAATAATCGCCAAAGCTGAAGTTGCCCAGCATTTCAAAAAACGTATGGTGGCGAGCCGTGTAACCGACGTTTTCCAGATCGTTGTGCTTGCCGCCGGCGCGTACACATTTCTGCGAACTGGTGGCGCGAGTGTAGTCACGCTGTTCACGGCCCAGGAACAGGTCCTTGAACTGGTTCATGCCCGCGTTCGTAAACAACAAAGTGGGATCATCTGCCGGCACCAGTGAACTACTGGGAACAATGGCATGGCCCTGCTGTTTGAAGTATTCAAGAAACGCCTGTCGCAACTCTGCCGTTTTCATAGCCCTTTGATACCTTTCCATAAACCCGACGAAAATTGCGCCA
>Ga0307937_1000041_pt1 | contig 84426 bp, 82 predicted proteins | sample OrgLakmetagenom3_FD_201814 | JGI IMG/M metagenome (GOLD analysis project Ga0307937, IMG submission 201814) | Saline water microbial communities from Organic Lake, Antarctica - #3 | ecosystem: Environmental > Aquatic > Non-marine Saline and Alkaline > Saline | place: Antarctica: Organic Lake...
GATTGAATACCTGGAATCCCTGTTCACGGGCACTGGCCATGACCTGGAACTGCAGACCTTCAAACTGACGGACCAACTGACCGGCCGGATGATGGGGCTCAGGGCAGACATGACGCCCCAGGCGGCGCGCATTGATGCCCACACTCTGCGCCAGAAAGGCATCACCCGGTTGTGTTATGCCGGGCATGTGCTGCATACCCGCCCCCGGCATATGCTGACCGGACGCACACCGATTCAGGCAGGGTGCGAGCTGTTCGGCAGCAGGTCCGAATCGGCCGATATGGAAGTGATCAGCCTGATGCTGGAAAGCCTCCGGGTATCCGGTCTGCCCCATGTGCACCTGGACCTGGCGCACGTCGCGATTTACCAAAATCTGGTGCGTGAAGCCGGCTTTGACCGGGTCAAGGGCGATGCGATTTTCGACGCGATGGCGCGTAAATCAGTGCCAGAGCTGGATGCCTGGCTGGGCGATTGCCCGCCCGGTTCCGCCGGGGAAATGCTGCGGAAACTGGCGCGGGTCAGCGGAGGCGTGGAGGCACTGGCGGAAGCCAAACAGATTCTTGCGGGCGCGCCCGCCGCCCTGCAGGACGCGCTTGGGCAACTGGCGCGTGTCGCCGATATGCTGGGCACGCGTTTTCCCGAGGTGAGCTTTGGTTTCGATTTCTGCGAGCTTCGTGGCTACAACTACCACACCGGGCTGGTGTTCGCCGCCTACGTGCCCGGCTACGGCGATGCGGTCGGAAAAGGCGGTCGTTACGACGCCATTGGCAGTGATTTTGGCCGGGCGCGCCCGGCTACGGGATTCAGTCTGGATGTTCGTTCGCTGGCCGCTCTGGGCCATCGCGCTGACCGTTCTTCCGGTCTGATCTGGGCGCCGGAGGCGGAAGATGAAGCGCTGGAAGGCGTGATTGCCGGGCTGCGCCTGACCGAGACTGTGGTCCGCGCATTACCGGAGGACAGCAAAGCAGACCCCCGATCCCGTGGCTGCGACAGAATACTGGTCAAGAAGAACGGCCAGTGGGTCGTGGAGTACCTGGACTAACCGAGCTGGACGAATCGAGAGAGAATCATGGGTAAGAATGTTGTAGTGCTTGGCACCCAATGGGGTGACGAAGGCAAAGGCAAAATTGTCGACCTTCTGACCGACAAGGTCTCCGCGGTTGTTCGCTTCCAGGGCGGCCACAATGCCGGCCATACGCTGGTTATTGATGGCAAGAAAACCGCGCTTCACCTGATTCCATCGGGCATTCTCCGAAAGGACGTCCACTGCCTGATTGGTAACGGCGTGGTTCTGTCCCCCGAGGCTCTGCTCAAAGAGGTTCGTGAGCTTGAAGCTAACGACGTTGCCGTTCGTGAGCGTCTGAAAATCAGCCTGGCGTGCCCGATCATTCTGAAAACCCATGTACGTATCGATCAGGCGAGAGAGCGCGCCCGCGGCGTAGACAAGATTGGCACCACCGGCCGGGGTATCGGCCCGGCCTATGAGGACAAGGTCAGCCGTCGCGGCGTCCGCCTGGGCGATCTTCTGGATCCTCCGAGCTTCAAGGAAAAGCTGCAGGAGATCATGAGCTACCACAACTTCGTGTTGACCGAATATTTTCACGAAGAGCCGGAAGATATTGATCAGGCCCTCGCCGAACTGATGACCATGGGCGAGGAAATACTGCCGATGTCGGCAGACGTCACCGATATTCTCCACGACCTCCGCAAGCGCGGCGAACACATCCTGTTCGAGGGCGCCCAGGGATCGCTGCTGGATATTGACCTTGGCACCTATCCCTACGTGACGTCCTCCAATACCACCGCCGGTGGCACCGCAACCGGTACCGGCTTCGGTCCGCTGTTCCTCGATTACGTTCTGGGTATCACCAAGGCCTACACCACCCGCGTTGGCTCGGGCCCCTTCCCGACGGAACTGTTTGACGATATGGGCAAGCATCTGTCGGTGAAAGGCAAGGAGTTCGGCACCACCACCGGCCGGTCACGCCGCTGTGGCTGGTTTGATGCGGTGGCTCTGCGCCATGCGATCCAGATCAACAGCGTGTCGGGCATCTGCCTGACCAAGCTGGATGTACTGGATGGTATGGACACCGTGAAGGTATGTATCGGCTATAAGACGCCGAAAGGTGAAATATTCCGCCCGCCCATTGGCTGTGATACCTATAAGGATATCGAGCCGGTATTTGTCGAATTGCCGGGCTGGCAGGAGAGCACCGTTGGCCTAACGGCGCTGGAGCAACTGCCGGAAAATGCACGGGCCTACATCCGTTTTCTGGAAGAGCAGATCGAAGCACCGATCGACATCATTTCCACAGGCCCGGACCGCGTCGAGACGATTATTCTCCGCCACCCGTTCGGGGAATAAACTCAGCTCAGGGTTTACGGGCAATGATCGTTGCCCGTTTCGGCCCGGGATAACCTTCCACGGTTTTTTCCGGGTCGTCCGGGTGCAGAAAGTCCGCCAGCGACTGGAATCGCATCCAGTCGGTCTTCCGCTGTTCGTGGGTTGTGGTGACGCTTAGGTCCACCAGCCGCGCATCCCTGAATCCGGTTCTGTCCAGCCACCGCAGAAGGGTGTCGCAAGTGGGCAGAAACCAGACGTTGCGCATCTGACCGTAACGGTCTTCCGGCATCAGGCTGTAACCTTCCGGGCCATCCACCACCAGCGTCTCAAGTACCAGCTCGCCTCCGGGTCTGAGGGTGTCTTTCAGCTCCAGCAAATGGTCCAGCGGCGAGCGGCGATGATAGAGCACACCCATGGAAAAGGTGGTATCGAAAGCCTCCAGTCTGGGCGGCAGGTCTTCCAGTTTTACCGGCAGTAAATCGGCTCTGGGGGCTGGTGAAATATAGCCTCTGACCGCCAGAAACTGGAACAGAAACAGCAGTCCGGGGTCGATTCCGATCACCCGGCCAGCACCTTTACCGAGCATTCGCCAGAGGTGATAGCCGGAGCCACAGCCAACATCCAGAATCTGACGATGGGTCAGGTCAGACAGGTGAGGTGAAATCCGGTCCCATTTCCAGTCAGACCGCCACTCGGTATCAATCTCTGTGCCAAAGAAATCGAAGGGCCCTTTGCGCCAGGGCATCAGGCCGCGCAAGCCGGTCTGCAGCTGATGCTGCGTGTCTTCGGGCAGCACCTGTTCACTGCGTAACGTAACGGCCGGCCGGTCAAAGACAGAGTGCACTCCACCAATAGCCGGGAACGTTTCCAGTGCCGATAGCCAACGGGTGATGTCACCGTGGGGGTTCAGGTCAAAGCGCTGGTGAAGCTGCTGCTGTAGCAGGTGGCGCCAGTTTTCCTGCCCGCATTCATCAAGCGCGTCGAATAGTGGGGCGTAACGGTCCTGCCAGTTGAAGCGCGTCATGGGTGTGTAAATTCCGTCAGGGCGATTTAATGGCCACAATGGAAACAAAATTGAAGCATTGATACCACACCATAACCCGGGAGAAACCCGCATTCCTGAGCCGTTGCTGGTGTTCTGCGAGAGTCTCCGGCAGCAATACGCGCTCAAGGGCCGAGCGTTTCTGGCTGATTTCCAGATCGGAGTAGCCGTTGGCTCTTTTGAACTCGTGATGCAGTTCGGTCTGCGCTGTCTGCTCAGACTCGGATTCAAAGCGGATTTTTTCAGACAGAATCAGGATTCCGCCCGGAAGTGTTGCATCGGCAATGCGTGCGAGCAGAGCCGTCCGATGTTCCGGCGGGATAAACTGCAGCGTAAAGTTGAGCGTTGTGACCGAGGCTCTCTGCAGGTCGGTGGCGAGCAAGTCTTCGCAACGCAGGGCCACTGGCAGGGTGTGATCGTCCAGGGCGATGAAATGCCGAGCGCGTTCGATCATGTCCGGCGAATTATCCACGCCGGTCAGCGTGCAGTTTCTGGCGCCGATGCCGTGGCGCATGGCCAGGGTAGAAGCACCCAGCGAGCAGCCCAGATCATAGCTGTTGCTGTCGGGCTGGACGTACTGGTCGGTGATGACTTCGATCATCGGAATAATCGTGGTGTAACCGGGCACGGAGCGTCGGATCATGTCCGGAAATACGCGGGCGACGGCGGCATCAAAGCGGAACTCTTCAGCCGTCTGCTCGCCGGCAAAAAGCCGGTCACGGTGCTGTTCTGGTTTTCTGTGATGGTCCGGCATCAGCTTGAGGTCTCTGGCTGGCCCTTACCGCCGTCAACGGGGCGTTCCTGCGTGTTCGGGCTGCGGGTGCAGCGCACGCCCCGGTTCTTGTAGTCAACCAGGATGCCGCGGAAAGAGGGGTCCACATCTGCCGCAATCGCCAGAAACCCCTGTTCACAAACGGCGTGAAGCTCCGAAGATTTGGGTGACATCCGGAAATCTTCTCCCGGTTTAATGTGCATGGCTTCAAATTCACCGACGGGCACATGGTCCTTGTTGTCGGAATGGTCAATCCTGCCGCTCATCTCAAGAATTATTACCGTTGCCAGCAAGGTGACGATGGCGGTCACGATCAGGCTGCGGATGGTAAATCTGGCTTCAGTCTGGCTCATGGCGTCTCCGGAGGTCGGGGATCCTGTCTAGAATTGGCCCGGAATGGTGATCGACGGGCTCTGCAGGGTTGAGAGCTGTTCCCGCAACGAAAGAATCTGATCCGACCAGAACCGTGGCTGGGCGAACCAGGGAAAAAACCGGGGAAAGGCCGGGTCATCCCAGCGTCTGGCCAGCCAGGCACAGTGGGCAATCTGGCGGTAACAGCGCAGTGGTTCAATCAGGTGCCTTTCCCGGCGGTTGAAGTCGCGGAACATTTCATAGCCTTCCAGCAGTTCACCGAACTGTTGTCCCCGCTCGCGTTCGTCGCCGTTGAGCAGCAGCCACAGATCCTGAATGGCGGGCCCGGTGCGGCAGTCGTCCAGATCGACAAACAGCATCTGTTCGTCACGGCAGAGAATATTGCCACCGTGGCAATCTCCGTGAATCCTCAGTTGATGAACCTCGCCGGCGTCTTCCATGCGGCGCTTGCAGGTTTCGAGCAGGTCCGCAATCAGGGAGTCCCAGGCGGCCCTGAGATCAGCCGGAACCCAGTTTTCGCGTACCAGGAATTCGGTGTTGGCCTTCAACCCGCCGATCAGGTCCATGGTGGGACGCTCGCTGAACCTGGCAGTGTCACCATGGTTGTGAAGCTGGCCCAGCCACTGGCCAAGGCGATACAGGGTGTCGGTTACGCTGGTGTCGGGTGCCTGTCCGCCGCGTTGGGGGAAAACCGCAAAAAGAAACTCACCGGAACGGGCGAGGGTATCGCCGATAGGGAGTTTTATCGGTGCGACAACGGGGATATCGGCATCCAGAAGCTGATGAGTGAACTGGTGTTCCTCGCGAATCTGGGCTTCACTCCAGCGGCCCGGCCGGTAAAATTTGGCGATAACCGGCGACTGGTGTTCAATGCCGATCTGATAAACGCGGTTTTCATAGCTGTTCAGCGCAAAAAGGCGACCGTTTACGACAAATCCAGCGTCTTCCATGCCGTCCAGAATGGTGTCCGGGGTCAGGGCGTCATAGGGATGGCTGCTGGTTTCGGTCATAGGTGGGGTCAGCGCCTCGCAGTCTGCTGGGTTTGCATGTCGCTGAGATGGTACCAGTTTTCATCCAGTTCCCAGCGGATACGATCGATATTGCTCTGGCTGAGGACTACGTCGCCTGCCCGGGCCTGAACCTGGGCAAGCTCTCTCTCGGCCCGCTGCCACTCGCGGCTGGTGTCGGCCAGGTTGCGCATGCTGGGGAAAATGGCATTGAGAGCGTCCCGTGTCGGTGTTTGCAGCGAGCGCAGTGAGGTCATTATGGCGGTGTTTCCCTCAACCCTCACCACCCGGTGCTGATAAGGGTAATTGGCAACCATATCGTCCGCCTTGAGGGCATGGTTGAGGCTGATGACTTCAAAGCCACGCCAGCCAAGCCAGCCGACAAATAGCGCGGCGACCAGCATGACGATGGTGAACTGCTTCCTGTCAGACATTGTTTCGTGGCTCCCGGCACTTATCCTGTGGCGGAGTATACCGGTTTTCGGGCCGTCTCCGTAATGCGATTGAGTGTTTTTAAGACGGATGAGCTTTTGCGATAATTATGGTTCAGGCCGGTTAAGAATGGCGATTAAACAGGTACAGGGTTATGACAGATCCGGATAAATTTCAGGCCCAGACGGTGGTCGTTGGTGCTGGCGTGGTCGGGCTTGCAGTCGCGCGGGCGTTGGCGATGCAGGGTCGTGAGGTGCTGGTTCTGGAGGCCGGTGCCCGATTTGGCGAGGGGGTGTCTTCCCGCAACAGTGAGGTCGTGCACGGTGGGCTTTACTATCCCGAGCATTCACTGAAAGCCCAGCTGTGCGCCAGCGGGCGGCAGGCGCTTTACGAGTTCTGCGAGACCCGCCACCTGCCTTTTCGCAAATGCGGCAAGTGGATTGTTGCCCGGGGTGATGAAGTCGACCGTCTGACACAGATTCAGAGTCAGGCCCGCAAAAATGGCGTGGCGCTGGAGTTCATGACCGGCCCGGACCTGACGGAGAGACTTCCGGAGGTGATTGCCGATGGCGCCCTGTATTCGCCGGAAACCGGTATTGTCGACAGCCATGCGCTGATGCTGGCCCTGCTTGGAGAGATCGAGGACGCCGGTGGCCAGCTTGTCTGCCAGGCGCCGGTGGAGAGCGTGGGGACGACCGCGGATGGCTACCTGTTGCAAGTGGGGGGCGCCGAACCCTGCATGCTCAAAGCCGAACAGGTGGTGAATTCAGCGGGCCTTACGGCCGTCTCCCTGGCCTCCCGCTGGGAAGGCATGCCCACCGACCTGGTGCCGGCCCAGTATTTCGCCCGCGGCGCGTATTTCAGCTACAGCGGGCAGCATCCGTTTCGCTCGCTGATTTATCCGGTGCCGGAACCGGGTGGGCTGGGCATACATCTGACTCTGGATATGGCCGGTCAGGTGCGGTTTGGTCCGGATGTGGAGTGGGTTGATGCGTTGGACTACGGGGTCGATCCCGGACGGGCCGCCGCGTTCGCCGGCAGCATCCGTCAGTGGTGGCCAGAGCTGGACGCCGACAGGCTTCAGCCAGCCTACGCCGGAATCCGGCCCAAGCTTCACGGGCCGGATCAGTCGTTTGCCGATTTTGAGATCTCCGGACCCGACCGTCATGATCTGGCAGGTGTGGTTCATCTGTTCGGGATCGAGTCGCCGGGGCTGACGGCGTCGCTGGCCATTGCCCAGAGGGTTGCGGAGATGCTGAGGCCGTAAAACCCGATTTATCCGGGCGTTCGCGCCAGTGTCCAGACCTGTACGTCTTCCGCTCCGGCTTTTCTGATGGCCCGGGAAAACAGTCGGATGGTCGCTCCGGTGGTGACCACATCATCAATAATGGCAACGCGCGGGGGCGGTTGTCCGGTCACCCTGAACACCCCCGCCAGATTGGTCAGCCGGGCGTTCCGGTCAAGCCCGCGCTGGGTCCGGGCCTGGCGGGCCCGCATGCTCAGGCCGGTTGACCAGGGCAGACCCAGTTCCCGGCTGAGATATTCGGCAATGTCCGAGGCCTGATTAAAACCCCGCGCCCGCCTTCTGGCCGGATGCATGGGACTGGGAATCAGCAGGTCGGGCTGCCAGTCCGGGTGCTGTCTGAGTGTTTCCGCCAGATGTTGCCCCATTCCTGTGAGTAGCGGTTTGACGAAAGCTCTCTGGCCCGATTCCTTGTAGCGCCGGATCATGCGGTCGACGGGAAAGCGGTAGTGCCAGGGGGCAATGACCCGGGTAAAGGCCGGAGGGTCGCGCAGGCATTCGCCGCACTTCATCTGATCACTGGCGAAGGCCAGGGGTAACGCGCACTGGCAGCACTGCCAGTGGTTCCAGGGCAGTTCCTCCCGGCATTCTGGGCACAGGCCATAACTGGCCGTCGGCTCAAGGCAGGCAATGCAACTTCCTCCGCTGTTAACCTTTAGTGCCAACAAGGTTGACAGCGTCTCCAGTCCCTTTATCATTTGAATTCTCGCTATCCGTAGCATTTCGAAGCTGTTCAGAATGAATCTGAAAGCCCGGTGAAATTAACAGGACTGAATCATGACTGCCACCGCATCATCCACAGTGTCGCCCAGGGAACTCCGCCATGACTGGACCATGCAGGAAGCCAGGGCGCTATTTGAGCTGCCCTTCAATGACCTGATGTTCCGGGCCCAGAGCGTTCACCGGGAAAATTTTGACCCTAACGAAGTGCAGGTCAGTACCCTGTTGTCCATCAAAACGGGCGCCTGCCCGGAGGACTGTAAATATTGCCCCCAGAGCGGTCATTACAACACCGGCCTGGAAAAGGAAAAGCTGCTGGAAATCGACAAGGTGGTTGCCGAAGCCAAAGCGGCCAAGGCCAAGGGTGCGTCGCGATTCTGCATGGGCGCCGCTTGGCGCAGCCCCTCGAAGAAAGATATGGGATACGTGGTGGATATGGTTCGCCAGGTTAAATCACTGGGTCTGGAAACCTGCATGACCCTGGGTATGTTGAAGCAGGAACAGGCGGACGAACTCGCCGGTGCGGGACTGGATTATTACAACCACAACCTCGATACCTCTGAAAAGTATTACAGTCACATCATTACCACCCGGACCTATCAGGATCGTCTGGATACGCTGGACAATGTTCGCAAGGCGGGCATGAAGGTCTGCTGCGGCGGCATCGTGGGAATGGGCGAGGATCCGGACGATCGGGCAGGATTGCTGGTTCAGCTGGCCAATCTGCCGCAACAGCCGGAAAGCGTGCCGGTTAACATGCTGGTCAAGGTGCCGGGTACGCCCATGGAAGATGTTGAGGATCTGGACCCGTTCGAATTCATCCGCACCATTGCCGTGGCCCGCATCATGATGCCGGAATCCCACGTGCGCCTGTCCGCAGGCCGGGAAGACATGAACGAACAGATGCAGTCGCTCTGCTTCCTGGCAGGCGCCAACTCTATCTTCTACGGTGAAAGACTGTTGACCACGGCAAATCCGCAGGCTGACGCTGATATGGCCCTGTTCCGGCGTCTGGGTATCCGGCCCGAACAACGCGAGCAGGCTCATCCTGAAGAGGCAGAAGAAGAGGCGATCGTTGACGCTGTGGAGTACGAACAGAATCGCCACCTGTTCTACGATGCAACCCGCGAATCCGCCTGAACTCGTAGCGATTGCGGGAGAGAGCCATGCGCGACTTCGCAGCCGAGCTTGAACAGCGAAAACAGTCGGGGCTTTATCGGGTGCGTCGCCAGATCAGTGGCCCCCAGAGGCCCGAGCTGGTATCGGATGGCACGCCGCTTTTGTCGTTCTGCAGCAATGATTATCTCGGGATGGCCAGCCGTCCCGAGCTTTCCCGGGCCGCTGCAGCATCCATGCAGGCCAACGGGCTGGGCGGTGCTGCGTCCCACCTGATATGCGGGCATCACGATGCCCACCACCAGCTTGAGCAACGCCTCGCCCGCTTTACGGGGCGCAGTGCGGCGTTGTTTTTCTCCACCGGCTACATGGCGAATATGGGCGTGATTTCTGCTCTGGCAGGGCGGGGCGATACGATTTTCTCCGATCGTCTGAATCACGCGTCCATTATCGATGGCTGCATCCTCAGCCGCGCCCGCGTGGAGTGCTATCCCCACGGCGATATCCGGGCCCTGGAAGCCATGCTGAGCCGGACGGGCGGCCACAAGCTGGTGGTAACGGATGGCGTATTCAGTATGGATGGTGATATTGCACCCCTGGCCGAGCTGGCAGACCTGTGCCGCACTTACGATGCCCTGCTTGTCGTGGACGACGCCCATGGCGTCGGGGTGCTGGGGCCCGAGGGGCAGGGCAGCATTGCCGAACTCGGGCTGACCGAAGAGCAGGTGCCGGTGTTGATTGGCACTCTTGGGAAAGCGGTGGGAACCAGTGGTGCGTTTGTGGCCGGCCCGGCCCATCTGATGGACTACCTGGTTCAGAAAGCCCGCACCTATATCTACACCACCGCCATGCCACCGGCCATTGCCGCCGCGACCTGCGTCAGTCTGGATCTGATCCAGCAGGAGTCGGATCGCAGGGCTCACCTCGACGAGCTGATCGCCGCCTTCCGCGAGGGCGTCTCGGCCATGGGGTACCGGCTGATGCCCTCGCGCACGCCCATTCAGCCGATTATGGTGGGCGATAACTGGGCGGCACTGGCACTGAGCCAGGCGCTGGAAAAACGCGGGCTTCTGGTCACCGCGATTCGCCCGCCAACCGTGCCCGAGGGCGAGGCCCGTCTGCGGGTAACCCTCAGTGCCTCCCATACCCGGGATGATTTGCAGTTGTTGCTCGACGGGCTGGCAGCGTGTCGACATGAATGTGTGCCAATCCCGGAAATCTCTCCAGAACCCGCCCTATGATCGCTGGCAGAAGCTCACAGTTCCCAGCAGAGGCGACTTGATGTCGAAGAAAAGTTTTTTTGTCACTGGCACAGATACCGGCGTTGGCAAGACGCTGGTCTCTGCCGCGATTCTGAGGGCGGCGGCGGCAAAGGGGCTGAGAACTCTGGCCATGAAGCCCATCGCTTCCGGATGTGAGTCGACGCCGGACGGTCTGCGCAATGACGATGCTCTGGCACTGATGCAGGCCATGACGGAACCGCTTGCCTATGAACAGGTAAATCCGGTTGCGCTGGAACCCGCCATCGCGCCTCATGTCGCTGCGGCCCGGGCCGGTCGACAGATCACCTCACAAAGACTGGTGGGGTTTTGTCGCGGGCTGCAGATCCGTCCCGCGGACCTGTTGCTGGTGGAGGGTGCCGGCGGCTGGCGGGTACCCCTGAACGACAGGGAAACCTATGCGGCCATGCCGGTTGCCCTGCAGATGCCGGTTATTCTGGTCGTTCCCCTGAGACTGGGCTGTATCAACCATGCGCTGCTGACGGTTGAGGCGATCCGGCGGGATGGACTGCCGGTTGCCGGCTGGGTCGCAAACCGGCCCGACCCACAGCCAATGGAATGCGAACAGGAAACCCTGACCTATCTGCATAACCACCTCGGCGCGCGCTGCCTGGGCGTGCTGCCCTGGCAGCGCGAACCTGATCCGGTCGCTCTTGTAGAAAAGCTTTCCCTGGATGTTTTGTTTGAAAATTGATCAGCTTTATGGCTTACTTGGGCATGTCACAGGTCTTGGAATGAGTCGTTATGATCAGTAACACGCTCGGTATCGGTATCCAGGGAGTGCAGGAAGGTCTTCAGGGCATGGAGACTTCTGCGCGAAAGATTGCCCGTGGCGGCGTGGATGGCCCACAGGGCAGTGCGCCAGGTGTTGGCGGATTGATCGAGCCCATCATTGATCTGAAGCTTTACGAGCGCAGCGTTCAGGCTTCTGCCCAGGTCGTCAAAACCGCGGATGAGACTCTTGGAACACTGCTGGATATCAACGCCTGACCGAGCCGCCGGTTTAACTGGTCGCCCCCCTGAACTCCTTTCTCTGTCATGAATATTGCCAGTCCCCTCCCGTCTGTGGTGCCCGCATTCCCTCTTGCAAACAGGGCAGGCGGGCCAGCAACATCTGCTGCCGAACCCAATTCTGGCGTCCGCGAATCCGGCGAAGGCAGCGAAGCCGGGGTTAATCGTTCTGCCCGGAGCCGTGAATCAGGGTCGTCGGCAGAGTCCAGCGCGCAGGGTCTCGATTCTGCCCAGCTGAAACAGCTTGCCGATCTCAAGTCCCGTGACCGGGAAGTCCGCGCCCACGAGGCCGCGCATCAGGCCGTTGGCGGTCAGTATGCGGGCGCTATTTCGTACGTCTATGAGCGCGGGCCTGACGGCGCCCAGTATGCGGTGGGTGGCGAAGTCTCCATTGATACCTCGCCTGTCGACGGTGACCCGCAGGCGACCATTGAAAAGATGCGAACCGTTCGTGCCGCCGCACTGGCACCCGCCGAGCCGTCACCTCAGGACCGCGCCGTTGCCGCCCAGGCAATGCAGCTGATGCTGCAGGCCCAGTCGCAACTTGCGTCAGGTCTGGCTGAGGGCGCTCGCTCGCAGGACGATCCCGCAGAGCCCCGCGTCTCGTCCCGCGCCAGCCAGGGTGCCTCTGACACTTACCAGTCTGTATCCGGCCTGGGCGAGTCAGCAGCAATCCCGGGCCCGGGTGAAGCTTTTCAGGCAACTGCCTGATCGTCCTGCCCGTCCCGGGACCCTCTGATTACCTCATCTGATTGTTCCATCTGCCCAGGACGTCGCGCCCGTTGGCGGGCAACTCGCGCACAAAACCATACACAAATATTCAGGCTTTCTATTGACAATTCTGTGCGTCTAAACGTATGTTTCAAACAAGTGTTTAATTGGCGGTTCGGCATTGCTGTGGAGCCGTCAATTCAAACCGCGAGGCAAAATGCCACCTTCTGAATGTGGCGGTGATTGAACAATTGAGGTACGGCCCAATGCCTGATTACAAAGCGCCCCTGCGCGATATCAAATTTGTCATGTCCGAGTTGCTCGACAGCGAACAGCATTACGCCAATCTGAACGGTGGGGAAGATGCCACTCCGGATATGATCGATGCGATTATTGCGGAAGGGGCCAGATTCTGTGAGCAGGTGCTGTCGCCCCTGAACCAGGTCGGTGACCGTGAGGGGTGTACCCTGACAGACGGTGGCGTCAAGACGCCGACCGGTTTCAAAGAGGCTTACCGTCAGTACGTCGAAGGCGGCTGGCCCTCCATGACCGCCAGTCCCAATTATGGTGGTCAGGGGCTACCCCATTCACTCGGTCTGGTGATGAGCGAGATGGTGGGCACCTGTAACTGGTCCTTCGGTATGTATCCCGGGCTGAGCCACGGCTGCACCAACACCATTGAGGCCCACGGCAGTGAAGAACACAAACAGACCTATCTGACCAGACTGATCAGCGGTGAGTGGACCGGCACCATGTGCCTGACCGAGCCCCATTGTGGTTCTGACCTTGGCACCCTGCGCACCAGGGCAGAGGCCAGTGCAGACGGTTCCTACAGCATCACGGGTACCAAAATCTTTATCTCCGCCGGTGAGCACGATATGGCGGAGAACATTGTTCACGTGGTTCTGGCCCGTTTGCCGGGCGCCCCTGAGGGCACCAGGGGTATTTCCCTGTTTATCGTACCCAAGCGCCTGCCCAACAAAGACGGTTCCGCCGGCGAACGCAACGCAGTGACCTGTGGCTCTCTTGAACACAAGATGGGCATCCACGGTAATGCTACCTGCGTGATGAATTTCGACGGCGCCAAAGGCTGGTTGATCGGTCCCGAGAACAAGGGCCTGAACTGCATGTTCACTTTTATGAACACCGCCCGTATCGGTACGGCCATTCAGGGCCTGGGCGCTGCCGAGCTCGGCTTCCAGGGTTCGCTGGCCTACGCCAAGGATCGTCTGGCCATGCGCTCACTGAGCGGGCCGAAAAATCCGGAAGGCCCGGCTGACCCGATCATCGTTCATCCGGACGTTCGCCGCATGCTGCTGACCCAGAAAGTCGTTGCAGAAGGTGCCCGTGCACTGATCTACCTGACGGCACAACAGGCGGATCTGGTTCATAACGGCAAGACCGAAGAAGAACGCAAGGCCGCAGATGAAGTCCTGGGCTTTCTCACCCCGATTGCCAAAGCCTTCCTGACCGAGATTGGCTATGAGGCCGCCAACCTGGGCATGCAGGTACTGGGCGGTCATGGTTTCATTGCCGAGTGGGGCATGGAGCAGAACGTCCGTGACGCCCGTATCGGTATGATCTATGAGGGCACGACCGGCATTCAGGCGCTGGATCTTCTGGGCCGGAAAGTGCTGATGACCCAGGGTGAATCCCTGAAAGGGTTTACCCGGCAGGTGCACACCTTCTGTAAGGAAAATGCCGACAACGAGCAGCTGCGGGAGTTTATCGAGCCGCTGGCGGCGATCAATAAGGAGTGGGGCGATCTCACCATGAAGATCGGCGTCACCGCCATGAAGGATCGCGAGGAAGTCGGCGCGGCGTCGGTGGATTACCTGATGTACTCCGGTTACGCCGTGTTTGCCTATTTGTGGGCGCGTATGGCCAAGGTTGCTCTGGACAGGATGGTCGAGGGCACCACGGAAGAGATGTTCTACAACGCCAAGGTTCAGTCAGCACGCTTCTATTTCAAGCGCATGCTGCCGCGGTCAAAAACCCATGCGGAAACGATGCTGGCGGGCGCGGGTAGCCTGATGGACATGCCCGAGGAAGCCTTCGCCTTTTAGGGTGGCTTGCTGAGGCTGCTAAAAGCCCGCTCTCCCCGGAGGCGGGTTTTTTTATGACAGAATGACCGGGCCGGATTCATGAGTCGTCGGGCTTATTGAGTTAGAATGACCGGTATGGAAATTGGCTCATTCGATTGAATGCTGGAGAGAAAAAATGTCGGATTACCAGGCACCCTTACGTGATATGCGCTTCATTCTGAATGAAGTCTTTGATGCACCGGCGCTTTGGGCATCGCTGCCGAAAGTCGCGGAAACCGTGGATCCGGAAACAGCCGATGCGATCCTTGAAGAAGCCGGAAAAATTACCGGCGGCGTACTGGCTCCGTTGAACCGTGCGGGTGATGAACAAGGGTGCAAGTGGCAGAACGGCGAAGTGACCACGCCGGACGGGTTCCGCGAAGCCTATCAGACGATCGTTGAGGGCGGCTGGACTGGCCTCGGCGGCAACCCTGAATTTGGCGGCATGGGCATGCCCAAAACACTGGTGGCCCAGTTCGAAGAGATGATGCAGGCCGCCAATATGGCCCTGGGCCTGGCGCCGATGCTGACAGCAGGCGCCTGTCTGGCACTGGATGCCCACGGCAGCCAGGAGCTGAAAGAGAAGTACCTGCCGAATATGTACTCCGGCGTCTGGTCTGGCGCCATGGATCTGACCGAACCCCACGCCGGTACCGATCTGGGCATTATCCGCACCAAAGCCGAGCCCAATGATGATGGCTCTTTCAACGTCACGGGTACCAAGATTTTTATTACCTGGGGCGAACATGACATGGCGGAAAACATTGTCCACCTGGTGCTGGCCAAGCTGCCTGACGCCCCCAAAGGCCCCAGGGGCATCTCGATGTTTCTGGTACCCAAGTTCAACGTCAATGACGATGGTTCACTGGGCGAGCGCAATCAACTCAGCTGTGGGTCGCTTGAAAAGAAAATGGGCATCAAGGGTTCCGCGACCTGCGTGATGAATTTTGACGGCGCCAGGGGCTGGCTGGTCGGTGAGGAAAATAAGGGCCTGGCCGCCATGTTCACCATGATGAATTACGAGCGTCTGGGCGTTGGCATCCAGGGTATCGGCGCCGCCGAGGCATCGCTGCAAAGCGCTCGCGAGTACGCCATGGAACGTATTCAGAGCCGTGCTCCGAGGGGTGCTCAACAGCCAGACAAAGCGGCGGATCCGATTCTGGTTCATCCCGACGTGCGCCGAATGCTGCTGACCATGAAAGGCTATGTCGAAGGCGGCCGGGCCTTTTCCACCTACGTCGCCCAGTGGCTGGATATCGCCAAGTTCTCCGATGACGATGAACGTCGCTCCCATGCGGACGGCATGGTTGCGCTGCTCACGCCCGTGGCCAAAGCGTTTCTGACGGACCGGGGGCTGGATGCCTGCATCATTGGCCAGCAGGTGTTTGGCGGCCACGGGTTCATCCGCGAGTGGGGCCAGGAGCAACTTGTCCGGGATTGCCGGATTACGCAGATTTACGAGGGCACCAATGGCATTCAGGCCCTGGACCTGATGGGCCGGAAAGTGGTCGGCAGCGAGGGCAGGCTATTCGAGCTGTTTGCTGAAGATGTGGCGACGTTTATCGAGGAAAACAGTGGCAATGCAGCACTGCGTTCCTATCTGGAGCCACTGGCTGCCGCGCTTGAGCGACTGTCAGATGTGACCGAGCATGTGGTCAGGCAGGCGGCCGATAACCCGGATTCAATCGGTGCTGCATCGGTGGACTATCTCGACCTTTTCGGCCTGACAGCGCTGGGCTACATGTGGGCAAGGATCGTCCGGGCCGCTGCGGAGAAGGCGGAAGACGACACCTCCGGCTTCTACACGGGCAAGGTGAAAACCGCACGTTTCTACTTTGATCGGATGCTGCCCAAAACCGTGGCGCTGGCCGAGGGCATTCGCAGTGGCAGTGACTCCATGATGGCGCTGACCGCAGACGAGTTCTGACAACAGAGGAGAGAGGAGAGAAGTAACGCTTCCGGCATCCAGTCTTCGCCAGGTCGTTATGGCCCCTGTATCAAAGTGTCCTCTGCGGGCCTTTATCGGGTAATGCCAGGAGGGTAATCAGATCCTGGATATGATGCCAGGGTGGGAGCGGGTCGAAACCTTTTGCAGCGCGGTCCGCCGCGCTGCAGAGCTCGAATGCAGCGTTAAGCTCGCCCCGCCCCAGGCGCCCGGCGGCCTGTTCAATGGCCCGGGCCCGCTGGGGCTGGAAGATGCCCCGTTTTTTCAGAAATCCGGAGGCGCTCTCGGCATCCGCAGCGCGGGCGCTGACGAGGCGCAGCTCTATCGCCAGGTTCAGGTCGCGGTTCAGCACCGTCAGAAAGCCCAAGGGGTTTTCACCTTCCTGCTGCAGAGCCCCTGCAATCTTCCGGGCATGGGCGGCCCGTCCGGCCAGCGTCTCACTGATCAGTTCAAAGCCGTTGAAGCGCGAGCTGTCCTGCACCGCCTGCTCAATTGAGGCCTCATCAACGGTGCCGTTCCCTGCAAACAGGGCCAGTCGGTCCAGTTCCTGGCTGGCAGCCAGCAGGTTACCTTCCAGCCGCTCGGCCAGCAGGTTCAGAGCTCCACGGGTCAGGTTCAGGCCATGCTGCCGGGCTCTTTGCTGCAGCCAGCCCGGGAATTTGTCGGTGTCGATTGGCCAGACTGGCAGGTGAATACCCGTTTGCTGAAACAACTTGTACCACTTACGCCTAGTTTCTGCTGCATCCAGGCGAGCACTGATCAGAATCAGAATAATGTCTTCAGGCGGGTCCTGCAGAAAGTGTTCGATAACAGCGCGGCCGTCGCCGAGTTTGCCAGTGGGCAGATGAATCTCGATGCGCCTTTTTTCTGCAAAAAGCGACAGGGCACTGAACTCTTCGCCGACACGGCTCCAGTCAAACTGGGGGTCGGCGTGAAACGTCAGCCGGTCCTGGAAGCCGGCGCTCCGTGCCGCCTTGCGAATGAGGTCACAGGATTCCTGAACCAGTAATGCCTCGTCGCCGGAGACCAGATAGATAGGGCAGAGCCCTTTCTCCAGTTGCTGGCCAAGCTGGGCGGCCTGTATTTTCATTCGTCCGCCTCGAGCGTCTCCAGCCGTGTCCGGTTCAGCGGGGCCAGGCGGAATAGAATCTGCTGGGCCAGGCGATCCGCAAGCTGTTCCTGAAGCGCTTCTTCCTCCAGCCGCTTGGCCAGCACGTTTGTTTCATCGTAACGATAAGTCTCGGCGCTGGTAACGTTGACCCTGGCCAGTATAGGCGTCTGCTTGGCCGAGATAACCTCGAGGTCAATGCTTTGCCTGAGCGTATATTCCGCAGCCCCCGCCCTTGCCGTAATGGCATTGGCCCGCCTGTCCTGACGGAAGTTGCTCAACTCCAGGATAGCGGCGGCCTTGTCTGGGCTGGTCGTGCTGACTTCGCCAAGGGCCAGCTGGTTCTCTACCGATCGACAGAGGCGCTCGGGTATCGGAGACGCGCAGTTTACCGCCAGCGGCTGGATTGCGTCCGGCACGCTCAAGGCTTCCCTGAGCGGAAAGCCGCAGCCCGTGAGAGTCAGCACGAGAATCAGGCATAAACACCCCGTTGCTGCACTCTGTCGGGTTGAAAAAAAAGCCGGTGCCATGTCAGTTTGCAACCACGTTGACCAGTCTGCCCGGCACAACAATCACTTTGCGAACGGTTTTTCCCTCGGTGAAGCGGATCACATTCTCGTTTTCCAGTGCGATGGCCTCCAGGCTTCCCTTATCGATGTCGGCAGGCACATCCGCCTTTGCGCGCACCTTGCCGTTCACCTGCAGCACCACCTGAATCTCGCTGCGAACCATGGCAGCCTTGTCGGCTTCCGGCCATGGGGTGTCGACAACGGGTTCCTGGTGACCCAGCGCATACCAGAGCTGGTGGCAGATGTGGGGCGCAATCGGCGAAAGCATGGTGACGGCGGCATCCAGCGCTTCCTGACGGACAGCGTGGCTCTGGGGTTCGTCATCGGTCAGTTTTGCCGACTCGTTCAGCAGTTCCATCACCGCGGCAATGGAAGTATTGAATGTCAGTCGACGGCTGATGTCGTCACTGACCTTGGCGATGGTTTCATGGGTTTTGCGGCGAAGATTCTTCTGGCCGTCGGTCAGGTTTTCCAGATCAACGGCTGGAGCATGGCCGTTAGCCACGTGCTCGGACACCATACGCCACAGGCGTTTGAGGAAACGATGCGCGCCTTCAACGCCACTGTCGGACCATTCCAGGGACTGCTCGGGTGGCGCAGCGAACATCATGAACAGGCGAACGGTATCGGCACCGTGCTCATCAATGATGGCCTGGGGGTCAATGCCGTTGTTTTTGGACTTGGACATCTTGGTAACGCCACCGGCAATGACCGGTTTGCCATCGTCCCTGTGCACAGAGCTGACAATCTGGCCTTTATCATCACGCTCGTTCACGACATCCGCCGGCGAAATCCAGATTTTGCCGCCCTTGTCGTCTTCACGGTAATAGGTTTCGGCCAGCACCATGCCCTGGCACAGCAGTCGGTTGAACGGCTCGGAACTGGTGACCAGGCCAAAGTCACGCAGCAGTTTGTGGAAGAAACGCGCGTAAAGCAGGTGCAGGATGGCATGTTCGATGCCGCCGATGTACTGGTCCACCGGGAGCCAGTAGTTGGCCGCTGCCGGGTCCAGCATACCCTTGTCGTAATTCGGACTGCAGAAACGGGCGTAATACCAGGACGACTCCATGAAGGTGTCGAAGGTATCGGTTTCCAGCGTCGCGGGTTGCCCCCCGAAACTGGTTTTCGCCCACTCCGGATCCGATTTGATCGGGGACTGAACGCCGTCCATTTCCACATCTTCCGGCAGCGTCACGGGCAGCTGGTCGTCCGGTACCGGGCGTTCAGTGCCGTCTTCCATGGTCATCATCGGAATCGGCGCACCCCAGTAACGCTGACGGGACACGCCCCAGTCGCGCAGGCGGTAATTGACGGTGCGTTTGCCGATGCTGTTGGCTTCCAGGTAATCGGCGATGGCCTCAAAAGCATCCTCGCTGGTCAGCCCGTTGTACTTGCCCGACGAGACCAGGATGCCCTTCTCGGTGAAGGCTTCTTCCTGAACATCCACTTCGCGATTTTCTTTCGGAGCGATTACCTGCTTGATGGACAGGCGGTATTTTACCGCAAACTCATGGTCACGCTCATCATGGGCCGGAACCGCCATCAGGGCGCCAGTGCCATAATCTGTCAGCACGAAATTGGCAACGTAGACCGGGATCTCTTCGTGAGTCAGAGGATGAATGGCCTTGTAGCCGGTATCGATGCCTTTCTTTTCCATTACCGCCAGGTCCGCTTCCGCGGTTTTGCTGTTGCGGCACTGATCGGAGAATTCGGCCACTTCCGGGTAGCGCTCGGCGGACTTGCGGGCAATGGGGTGTTCGGTCGAGACCGCCATGTAGGTGACGCCCATCAGGGTATCCGGGCGTGTGGTATAGACTTCCAGCGGCTCGCTGCCGTCTTTCATCTGGAAGGTCAGCTCGGTACCAACGGACTTGCCGATCCAGTTGCGCTGCATGGTTTTGACCTGTTCCGGCCAGTCCTCAAGCTGGTCCAGGTCACTGAGCAGCTCTTCTGCGTAATCCGTAATGCGGATGAACCACTGGGGAATCTTCTTCTGTTCCACAAGCGCCCCTGAGCGCCAGCCACGGCCGTCAACCACCTGCTCGTTGGCCAGAACAGTCTGGTCTACCGGGTCCCAGTTCACGGTGGACATCTTCTTGTAGACCAGGCCTTTTTCATAAAGGCGGGCGAAGAACCACTGCTCCCAGCGATAATAGTCTGGCTTGCAGGTCGCAAGCTCGCGGTTCCAGTCGTAACCAAAGCCCAGCTGTTTCAACTGGTTCTTCATATAGGCAATGTTGGCGTGTGTCCACTTGGCAGGGGCTGTTTTGTTGGCAATAGCGGCGTTTTCCGCCGGCAGCCCGAAGGCATCCCAGCCCATGGGCTGCATCACGTTCTTGCCCTGCATCCGCTGGTAACGGGAAATGACGTCGCCAATGGTGTAGTTGCGAACGTGCCCCATATGAAGCTTGCCGCTGGGGTAAGGGAACATGGACAGGCAGTAGTACTTTGGCTTGCCCGGCTCTTCCTTTACCGCAAAAGTGCCGTTCTCGTCCCAGAATTTCTGGGCCGTGCGCTCAACATCACTGGGGTTGTATTGCTGGTCCATTGCTGCCATTACCAAAGTTGCCTTTCTCGAAATAGGTGTTCAGAAGAGGACAAGTATTCTAACGCACACAAGGCGTAACAGGTAGTCTGCCAAATTCTGAATCCTGTGCCAGACTTAGGGTAACGGTGGAGGGCAGAGCGGGTATGGCTGTTCAGGGCACGCTGTGAATACATCCCTGTAAGCTTGACAAAAACATCCCTGTTTTTGACATCCCTGAACAGCCATACCCGCTCTGCCCCGAGCATCCGGAGTCAGTCTGCCAGAGTTATCTCCGATGTCTGGTGCCGGGGTGGGGGTGGCCTTTGTGGGACTGTCTTCAGCATGGATGCTGAAGTCAAGCTTACATGGACGTATTTACAGCGTGTCCCGCAAAGGCCACCCCCACCCCGGCGCTGCACGCGCAATCTGATCAAAAGGAGCAGTAGTCATGACGGAACAAGAGCGTAATCACCTATCAGGCAAGGCTCTGGAAGCCTATGACCGAATGCTGGAGCGGGTTCAGGCCCGTCTTAGCGAGATGGAAGAAACCACCCGCGATACTCTGAAAGAAGAAATCGAGCGGGCGGTGGAATTCGAACAGGGTCTGGAGGAAATGACCCGGGAGGAAGTTGACCTGCTGGGAGAATACCTCCAACGGGACCTGGAGCACCTGCTGCATTTTGTAGGGGAAACCGGAGAGGGCCTCAGCGAGTGGCTGCAGCTGGATATTTCCCTGCTGGAGCATCAGTTGGCGAATATGCTGTTTTCCGTGGCCGATAAAACCAGAATCGATACCCTCGAACTCCGTCAGAAACTGGAAAGACACGAGCCCAGCCAGTACATCAGTGGCGAGGTAGCCACGGCCGGCATGTTCAAGTGCCTCAACTGCGGCCATATGCGCTGTCTTACCGCAACAAGCCACCTGGAGCCCTGCGACGCCTGTGACTCCCATTACTACGAACGGGTCACCAGCCGCTGGCCCCGCAGCTCCGATTAGCGGTTAATTCTGGGGATGACCCGTTCCCGAACAAACACAATCAGAATCGCTGCCAGAGTCAGCACCGGCCAGGACCCGGACCGCATATAGGGCGTCGACCCCTCGGCGGCGCGCACCTCGCCGGTGAGGACAGCACGCTCGAACTGCGGAATGGTCTCGGTGATCCGGCCCTTGTGGTCAATAATCGCCGTGACACCGTTGTTGGTGCCGCGCAGCATGTAGCGGCCGGTTTCCAGCGCCCGCATGCGGGCAATCTGCAGATGTTGCAGGGGGCCGATGGAATCCCCGAACCAGCCGTCGTTGCTGATGGTCAGTAGCAGACCGGTGTTGTAGGCGTTGAAGGCGACAAAATCGGAGTAGGCGACTTCGTAGCAGATGAACGGCATGATATTGATGCCGCCCGCTTTAAGTGGCGCCTGGTCAGACGGTCCCGGGCTGAAGCTGGACATGGGCAGATCGAAAAAACCAATCAGCCCCCGTAGCCACTGTTGCAGGGGTACATACTCGCCAAATGGCACCAGCTTCTGTTTGTGGTAAATACCGTCGCCATTGCCGATGGCCATAACGCTGTTGTGGAAGGTGAAGTCCTCGATGCGGTCGCTGAAGCCATACCAGGGAATGCCGGTAATCAGCGTGCTGTTTTCACCCAGGTCCTCATTGATCTGCGCGATGATTGCCCCGGCCTGGTCCTGTGGGATCGGAATCGCCGTTTCCGGCCAGAGAATCAGGTCTTTATCCCAGTGCCCCTCGGTCATTTCCAGATAGGCGACGATCTGGTCCCGCAAAAAGTCCGGGTCCCACTTGATCTGCTGCGGAATGTTTCCCTGCATGGACGCAAAGCTGACCGGTTTCTCGTCCAGGTTTGTCCAGTTGACCGCCGACAGTGCAGGGCCGGTAAACCAGGGCAGTAGCGCAACAATGGCCACTGCGGCCGCGCTGGCGTAGCGGGCATTCCGGGCCAGCCACCAACCGGCGATCGCCGCGCAACCGGTCACCGTCACCCAGAAAGTCAGGCCATGGACGCCGGTCAGCGGCGCAAACCCGGCCAGGGGGCCGTCCACATGGGCTGTGCCCAGGTACAGCCAGGGAAAGCCGGTCAGCAGCCATCCCCGAACCCAATCGCCCAGTACCCAGATGGCGGGAAACAGCATCAGCCGCCTGATGGTGCTGTCTTTCGCCAGCCTGCCCCAGGCCCAGAATGCCACGCCATGGAAGATCGCGAGCCCGGCGACAAAAATAACAGTGAGAATGATGGCGACCGGAACCGAGGTGTTGCCGTGCTCGCTGATGCTGACGTAAACCCAGCTGGCACCGGAACCGAAAAGCCCGAGACCGACGAACCATCCGGCGCGGAAAAGCCTTGATGAGGCCATTGGAAGGCAGCACAACAGGATCAGAAACACCGACACCGGTCCCAGCCACCACCAGTTGAAGGGTGAAAAGGTCAGCGTCTGGGCGGCACCCGCAACGATCAGCAGCCCGGACTGAAGCCAGTTTTGCTGCATAAAAAGCGAAGGTGTTGCCGTTGCCCGGGGGCTATTCCTCATTATTTCTGGAAACCTGAAGCAGACGAATCACCCGGTTGTCGGCGTTGGCAATGGTGAATTCCAGTCCCTGGCATTCGACGGATTCCCCGCGCCGGGGCAGGTGGCCGAATTCCTTGAGCACGACACCGCCAATGGTGTCGAATTCTTCCTCATCGAGATCGGTTTTGAAGAATTCATTGAAGTCATCCACTGGCGTGACGGCTTTTACCGCGAAGGAGCCGTCGCTGCGGGCCTTGATGTGGGTTTCTTCGTCGAAATCGTGCTCGTCTTCGATTTCGCCGACAATCTGCTCCAGCACATCTTCGATGGTGATTAGCCCGGCGGTGCCGCCATACTCGTCCACCACAATGGCCATGTGGTTGCGGGTTTCCTTGAATTCCTTGAGCAACTGGTTCAACCGTTTGCTTTCAGGCACGAAGGTGGGGGGGCGCAGAATTTCCCGAATGCGGTTCCAGTTCAGGTCGTTATTCAGGGCCAGCGGCAACAGGTCTTTGGCGAGAAGAATGCCAATGACATCATCCTGGCTGTCTCCGATGACCGGGAAGCGACTGTGGGCAGAACTGATGATTTCACCCAGGAACTCTTTGGGCTCAAGAGAGGCTTTGACTGTCACCATCTGTGAACGAGGGATCATGATTTCATCCACTCGCATGTCAATAACCTGCATGGCGCCTTCGATGATGCTCATGGCGTCGGTATCAATGATGTTTTCTGATTCCGCATCACGCAGGATTTCCAGCACGTCCTCGACGGACTCAGGCCCGCCGGAAAAGGCCTGTGATATACGTTCCAGCCAGGACTTGCTGCTGCCCTGACTGCGACTCGACTGATCGTCGCTCATGCGTCTTGTTCCGTTTCCCCAGTGTTATAAGGCGTTTCGTAAGGGTTGCCAAATCCCAGCCGCGCTAGCAACCGGATTTCGAGGGCTTCCATGGCCTCGGCCTCGTCGTCTTCAATATGGTCATAGCCCTGAAGGTGCAGCATTCCGTGCACTACCATATGAGCCCAGTGTTCTGTCCGGGTTTTCCGCTGCTCACGGGCCTCCCGTTCAACCACTGTCGCACAGATGATCAAATCACCGGCTAACGGAACCGTTATACCGGCTGGGGCCTCAAATGGGAAGGACAGCACATTGGTTGGCCCTGATTTGTCGCGGTATGTGGCGTTGAGGTCTGCGCTTTCTTCGGCGTCAACAATCCGGAGTGTCACCTCGGAAGGCTCATCGCCCAGCCATGCTGACTGCGCCCAGACTTCAAGGGAGTCAATCCCGGGTATATCCGCAACGTCTGTTGCAAGCTGAAGATCAACCGTCAGGTCGGCCATACGGATCAGCCGCCTTCGCCGTCAAACAGGTCGTAGGCTTCCACGATGCGCTGGACCAGTGGATGGCGGACGACATCCCGGGACTCAAAACGGGTAAATCCGACGCCTGACACTTCGCTCAGGATGGACGCCGCGTGAATCAGGCCGGAATTCTGCCCTTTGGGCAAATCCACCTGGGTGGTGTCGCCGGTGATAACCGCGGTTGACCCGAAGCCGATCCGGGTCAGAAACATTTTCATCTGCTCCCGGGTGGTGTTCTGGCTTTCATCAAGAATAATAAACGAATTGTTCAGGGTGCGGCCGCGCATGAACGCCAGCGGTGCAATTTCGATCACGCTTTTTTCAATCAGCCGGGTCACATGGTCAAAGCCGAGCATTTCGTAAAGCGCGTCGTAGAGCGGGCGCAGGTAGGGGTCGACCTTCTGCGCCAGGTCACCGGGCAGGAAGCCGAGTTTTTCGCCCGCTTCAACAGCCGGACGCACCAGCAGAATCCGTTTCACCTGCTCGTCTTTGAGAGCCTCGACGGCGCAGGCGACGGCCAGCCAGGTTTTGCCGGTGCCGGCGGGGCCAATGCCAAAGTTCAGGTCGTGGGTGCGGATGCTGTGCACGTACTTCTGCTGGTTGGCACCGCGGGGTTTGGCCTGAAGTTTCGGCGTTTTTATCACGGTAATGGCGCCATCGTAAGGCACGTCTTCAGGGAGCCGCTCAAATCCGGATTCGCGGATAAACAGATGCACGGTATCCGGCGAGATATCGTCCGTTGCCTCGGTTTCGCGGTAAAGATGACGAATGACCTCACAGGCCGCCGCCACGTGCTCCGTTTCGCCTTCGATCCGGAAATGATGCCCACGGCGCCCGACCCGGACGTCCATGCGTCGCTCGATATGCTTGAGGTGCTCATCAAACTGCCCACAAAGCGAGGCCAGACGGGTCTGGTCAACCGGGTGTAAATCGAATTGTCTTGAATCGTTGGCTTTCAAACGGTCTCCGGGTTTGCTTGTTTGGTTCTTCTCCTCGGGGAGAATGCATTTTGAATTCGGTGCCTTTCGGGCGCTGGCCGGAGGATGTCTCCAAAAAACGCCCGTAAATACGTCCCTGTAGGGCTCGATCGCGCCATCCATGGCGCTCAACGTTTTTGGAGACATCCTCCGGCCATCGCACTTGTTTAGTCATGTGCAGGCCGGCAGTCAATCTTTAGTTGTGTTGGTGCTGGCTGATTTCAACTTTCGTGTGCAGACCCGACTGAGGTTGAACGTGAGCGGTGGGAAGGTGCTCCCAAAAATGTGCGGAGCCATGGATGGCGGAGCCCAAGCGCTCATGGATGAGCTCGAAGCGTTTTTTGGGAGCACCTTCCCACCGCTCACCACCTACCTAACCTGAGACCCATGGGGCCAGCAGCTCAGAACATCTCCAAGCTAACAGGCACACCACGCAAAGAATTAGGCAGCGCCTCTTTAATCTCCACGTCAATAAAGTTCCCAACCACCTCTGGATTCTCATGCCGAAAGTTAACGATGCGGTTGTTCTCGGTACGGCCGGCATACTCGCCAGGATCCTTCTTGGACAGGCCGGTCACCAGAATACGTTGGGTGGTGCCGACCATCTTGCGGCTGATATCCATGGCCTGCTGGTTGATGCGATCCTGCAGGATGCTCAGCCGCTGCTTCTTCACCGCCACAGGCGTTTCGTCCGGCAGGTCTGCTGCCGGAGTGCCGGGACGAGAGCTGTAAATAAAACTGAAAGATACATCGAAGCCGATATCGTTGATCAGCTTCATGGTTGCTTCAAAATCTTTCTCGGTTTCCCCCGGGAAGCCAATAATAAAGTCCGAGGAGAAGCTGATGTCCGGGCGGATCTTGCGCAGCCGGCGGAGTTTGGACTTGTATTCCAGCGCCGTGTGGCCGCGCTTCATGGCCGCCAGGATGCGGTCAGAGCCGCTCTGGACCGGCAGATGCAGATGGCTGACCAGTTCCGGCACCTGTTCGTAGGCTTCGATCAGTGAATCCGAGAATTCCACCGGGTGGGAGGTGGTGTAACGGATGCGGTCGATGCCCTCGATGGTGGCAATCAGGGTGACCAGTTCCGCCATATCCATTACATCGCCGTCGTGGGTCTCGCCACGGTAGGCGTTCACGTTCTGGCCCAGCAGGTTCACTTCCCGCACGCCCTGACCGGCCAGGTGGGCCACTTCGGCAATCACGTCGTCGACCGGGCGGCTGACTTCTTCGCCGCGGGTGTAGGGCACCACACAGAACGTACAGTATTTGCTGCAGCCTTCCATGATGGACACGAATGCAGACGGGCCGTCGGCACCCGGGTCAGGAAGGTTGTCGAATTTTTCGATTTCCGGAAAGCTCACATCGACGACGCCCACGCCGTTACCTTTGGCGCGGATTTCGGTAATCATGTCCGGCAGGCGATGAAGGGTCTGGGGGCCGAAGACCATGTCGACGTAGGGTGCACGGTCGATGATCGCCTGGCCTTCCTGGCTGGCGACGCAGCCGCCGACGCCAATAATCAGGTCCGGTTTTTTGGCCTTGAGGCCTTTCCAGCGGCCGAGCTGGTGGAACACTTTCTCCTGGGCTTTTTCCCGGATGGAGCAGGTGTTCAGAAGCAGGATGTCAGCGTCGTCCGGCGTGTCGGTCATTTCCACGGTGTCGCCGGTGCGCAGAAGGTCGGCCATTCTGGACGAATCGTATTCGTTCATCTGGCAGCCGTGGGTTTTGATGTACAGCTTCTTGGCCATGTGTCTCAACGTTTTTGGTGCAAGTGGCGGAATGTGTCAGGCGCTGAATGTTAAGAGCACCCTGATCAAAATGGAACTGGTCATTATAACGGGGTGATCATTCTTCAACCACCTTTGTCTCAGCAATCCTGTAAATCCGCTGTGGTATCATCTCCAGCCTTCAACTTTGGTGCATGAAGGCTTTTGGGGAGGGCATTCCAAAACACGCTCCTTCGGCACATCCGTGTGACGCTTGGGCTCCGCCATCCATGGCTCCGCACAGTTTTGGAATGCCCTCCCCAAAAGCCTCCCCGGAATACGGATTTGCCGGTCAATCCGAAATATTAAATGGATATATCAATTGCCTATGACTCTCGAACGCCTTGCCCGAATTATCGGAGCATGGGCGAGGCAATGGAGACTCTGAAACAGCAGGGCTACAAACTTTATGCTGCTCAGTTCTCAGATCGGGCGATCAAAATTCGTGAGGCGGATTTTACGGTGCCCTGTACGGAGATTCTGGGTAATAGGGCTGATTACTCTTCCCGGGTCTCCAGATACCGCTGCAACTGTTCCCGCAAAGCCTTGGGCAGGCGGGTAATGGTCAGGGCATCCTTGTCTCGATCATAGTAGATGGCCTGGTTCACCAGGTCTGACGAGAAGGACACGCTCATGCCACCGCCGGAGCCGGCGATGCGAACCAGTTTCTTCACCTTGCGGTGGTCCGGGTGCAGTACGCCGCTTTCGGGCATTTCAGCAGTTTTGGATGCAAACTCCTTGAAGCGCTGGGGCTCATCCTCGTCCAGATAGCCTGACAGCGCTCCGATTTCCACCGGCTCGCCCAGTGCATGCTGCTCTTTGCAGAACTCGTAGGCTTTGTTGCGAACCTCGCCCGCTTTTTCAGGTTCGGAGGATTTGGCGAAGGCTTCCACAGCATCCAGAAACGTTAGCGTTTCCTTTTCCACGTCCACCTGGTTGGTAAAGCCGCACAGCCGAATGAAATGGTCTCCGGTTTCGCCAGTGCCCCGGGCGTGGACCATTGTCAGGTAGTTCTCGCCGGCCCGATCGCTTTTCCAGTCGTCGATTTCGATCCGCTCCGCCAGGTTCAGGCGAGACAGGCTCAGAACGTCCGTGGTGTCCAGGGACTGCTGGCCGTCAAAGCGCAGGGCGCTGTCGCTTTCGAGGATCAACAGGTAGATCACTTCCGAATCTGCCAGGGCTTCGTGCACCAGCATCAGGTGGCCCTGGTGCTCGTCCTGGCTGCCGGTCAGCAGATCCTGCCAGTGTTTGAACAGTCGGTCGGTCAGGGACGAGAAGCTCTGGCGATCCTCCAGATAGTCGCTCAGCCAGGCGCTGAAGGGTGATTCCCCGGTGTCCTCTGAAAAGCGGCCGTACTTCTTGCCGGGTTTGCTGTTGAACAGACGTTTCATCTGCTTTTGCAGGCCCTCGTAGTCGCCGCCGGGTTCGCTCATCGGCTCGCCCTGAATAAGCCGGGCAGGGTGGCCTGGCTGAAGCTGGGAGGCGAAGGCGATGCGCAGATGTTTGATGGCCATAAAAATCTTCCTGAACATAGAACGAACAAAGCCCCGCAGCCGGTTAGCTTACGGGGCCATGTGTCAGTGCCTGAACCGCATCAGATACGCTTGTTGCGGACCAGATCCTGGATCAGTTTGCTGACGGATTCGGTGATCTCTTCACTGGTGTCCGCGGATACGGACGCAGAGGCAACGTCAGCCCCGAGGTTGACTACAATCGCGATCAGGCTGTGGGCGCTGACCAACTGAGCCGCACGGCGACGGTCATCGGCATTGCCCGCATTGTCTTCATTGAGCACCACGGTGGTCTTGCCCTGATCGAACAGCGCGCGCTCCAGGGCCAGTGCCAGGGCCGGCGCCTGCTTGCCATTACAGGCAATGATGGCCGGCTTCTGGGCCAGGCGACGCTGACGCTCTTCGGTGGTGACCGGGTCCAGTGACTCGACCGTGTCTGCGCTTCCGGCGATCATGCCGGCGCCGATGGTCACGTTGTTCAACCGGTCAATGACGATGAAGCTGCCGGTGACGTGGTTGTTAGGGTAGGGATCAAAAGCGATGGGCTGACTCAGGGTCAGCTCGCACAGGCCAATCTCGTTGAGTTGCAATGCCCCCGGGTTTTCGCGCTTCTCAAGGGTGTTGACGTCGGTCTGGTGCTTGATCGTTTTCACCGTTGCCGATGAAAAGGTCGGGCCCAGCTTGATGTCGTAAAGGCGTCCGGTTTCCAGGGGCGCATCGGTCATCCAGACGATGTTGGCCAGGAAGCGGTTGCCTACCTCCGGCTCATCTTCGGCCTTGACCAGCATGTCGCCACGGCTGATGTCGATTTCATCGTTCAGCGTCAGGGTAACCGCCTGATCAATATAGGCCTCGTCCAGGTTGCCATCGAATGTGACGATGTCTTTGATGGTGCTGGTACGACGTGAGGGCAGCGCCATCACCTTTTCGCCAGGGCGAATCACGCCGGAGGCAACGGTGCCGCAAAAGCCTCGGAAGTTCAGGTTGGGGCGATTGACGTACTGAACCGGGAAGCGGAAATGTTCCAGGTTCTTGTCATGGGAAACCTTGACCGTTTCCAGGATGTCCATCAGGGGCTGGCCGTCGAACCAGGGCGTATTCTCGCTCCTGTTAACTACGTTATCGCCTTCAAGCGCCGACATGGGCACAAAACGGATGTCTTTCAGGCCGAGCTGGCTGGCAAACGCCAGATAGTCGTCCTTGATTTCGTTGAAGCGCTCTTCGCTGTAGTCCACCAGATCCATCTTGTTGACCGCGACGACCACATGGCGAATACCCAGAAGGGACGCAATGTAGGAATGGCGGCGGGTCTGGGTCAGCACCCCCAGGCGGGCGTCGATCATCAGGATCGCAACCTGCGCCGTTGAGGCACCGGTGGCCATGTTGCGGGTGTACTGTTCATGGCCTGGAGTGTCGGCAATGATGAACTTGCGCTTGTCGGTGGAGAAGAAGCGGTAGGCCACATCGATGGTGATGCCCTGCTCACGCTCGGCCTGAAGGCCGTCGACCAGCAATGCCAGGTCCAGCTTTTCACCGGTGGTACCCATTTTGGCGCTGTCGGTTTTCAGGCTCGCCATGTGATCTTCGTAGATCATTTTGGTGTCGTGCAGCAGGCGACCGATCAGGGTGCTTTTGCCGTCGTCGACGCTGCCGCAGGTCAGCAGGCGCAGCAGTTCCTTGTTTTCGTGTTGCTTCAGGTAGGCCTGAATGTCTTCTGCAATAAGATCGGACTGGTGAGCCATTTTAGAAGTACCCTTCCCGCTTTTTCTGTTCCATGGAGCCGGCCGAATCGTGGTCGATCACACGGCCCTGGCGTTCGGAGCTGGTGGCCAGCAGCATTTCCTGAATGATCTCCGGCAGCGTGTCCGCCTCGGATTCAATCGCGCCGGTCAGCGGGTAGCAGCCCAGTGTGCGGAAGCGGATCGATTTCATCGCGGGCTTCTCGCCTTCTTTCAGCGGCATGCGGTCGTCGTCCACCATGATCAGGGTACCGTCGCGCTCGACCACGGGCCGCTTGGCGGAGTAATACAGAGGAACGATCTCGATGTTTTCAAGGTAGATGTACTGCCAGATATCCAGCTCGGTCCAGTTGGACAGCGGGAACACGCGTATGCTCTCACCCTTGTTGATCTTGCCGTTATAGATGTTCCACAACTCGGGGCGCTGGTTTTTCGGGTCCCAGCGGTGATATTCGTCACGGAAGGAATAGACGCGCTCTTTGGCGCGGGATTTTTCCTCGTCCCGGCGAGCACCGCCGAACGCGGCATCAAACTTGTACTTGTCCAGTGCCTGCTTCAGCGCCTGGGTTTTCATGATGTCGGTATGCTTGGCGCTGCCGTGGGTAAAGGGGCCGATGCCCTGGGCAATGCCGTCCTCGTTCTTGTGGACAATCAGGTCCAGACCGTATTCATTCGCCTTGCGGTCCCGGAATTCGATCATTTCCCGGAACTTCCACGTTGTATCAATATGCATCAATGGGAAGGGAAGTTTGCCGGGATGAAAGGCCTTGCGGGCGAGGTGAAGCATCACCGCAGAATCCTTTCCGATGGAATAAAGCATGACCGGATTGTCGAACTCAGCGGCGACTTCCCGGATGATATGGATGCTTTCAGCTTCCAGCTGCTTGAGGTGCGTCAGGTTGTATGTGGTCATCGTGTCCTGTTACCGCGTTTCGAGCCCCGCATTTCAGAAACGGGACATGGCGTGTGAAAGCGCAGATGATACCAGAACTGGCCGTGGCATAAGAAGGCGGGCGGCTAGAGTTTGATGCTATAACAATATAGCGGGCAAGGCTTCAGGCCAATGGATAAGCAGAAGGTTGCGAGCCGGCTGTCAGGCGCCAGAGCTGTCTGCGGCGGCCAGCAGTTTGCTGACATACTGATCAACGTGCTCAAAGCCGTCGCCATCAAATTCGCTGAACTGAACGCCGACCTGAAATTCATTTCTGGACATGCGCCGCATGTGCACAATGTGCGCCATCGCAACGACCGAAACCGGCTGGCGAGCCACAACGGGCACGTCAAACGAAGCCTTCACATCAAGCCAGGTGCCCGGTGCCGGTGTGTGCTGACCAGGAAGAAGCGCGCGTACTTCTTCCTGGTCACAGCTGAGCATCAACCCGGTTCGCGAAATGTTGGACACCGAACAGATGAGAGAACTACCGTCCGGCTTCTCTATTCTCACTTCGGTAGTCACGTCAACCCTCTGCTGATTGCGAAGGTTGGGCTTTACAACGGGATTTTTTGTCATCGCTTATTCAAACTGATTGGCTTAACTTCATGAAAGTCTAGTTGTTTGGTTTGTGACCAGCAAGCTGGAAAGCTATAAGCCGGGCCGCTCCGGGAACAATTGTGGGTGGCGTGTCATAGAAATGAAACAGAGGCGCGGTTAATGTCGGATGAAGCAGCAGCGATTGAGCGGGGCAGCGGCAAGGTAGGCTTTATCAGCCCGGGGTGTCCGAAGGCACTGGTTGACCCGGAGCCAGCCAACTATCCCCCGAGTTTCTTGACCAGAATTTCGTTAAACAGCTTCGGATTACCCTGGCCCTTCGAGGCCTTCATCAAAGGCCCCATAAACCCGCCAAGCATCTTCTTCTGCTTCTTGGGGTCGGACTCCTGCTGATACTGGGCCACCTGATCCGGCATGGTTGCCAGCACCTCATCCACCATTGACTCCAGCGCGCCCGTGTCTGAAACCTGCTTCAGACCCTGGGAATCGATGATGGCGTCAACGCTGTCATTCTCACCGGACCACAGTGCCTCGAATACCTTTTTGGCACCGGCAGACGAGATGGTATTGTCCGCGATTCGAACCACCAGATCCCCCAGTTGGGTACCGGATACTGGCGAGTCCGCCACGGATCTCTCCTCCGCATTCAGCCGCGCCGAGAATTCGCCCTGAACCCAGTTGGACGCCAGCTTGGCATCTTTTCCGCGCTCAGCGGCGGCTTCAAAGAAGGCCGCCAGTTTTGAGTCGCCGGCCAGCAAGTCGGCGTCATAGTCGTTCAGGCCATATTGGTCCATGAAGCGCGCTTTCCTGGCGTCCGGCAGTTCCGGCAGGCTGTTGCGGGCTTCGTCGATGAAGGAGTCGTCGATCACCACCGGCAGCAGGTCCGGACAGGGGAAGTAGCGGTAGTCGTTGGCCTCTTCCTTGGTGCGCATGGAGCGGGATTCGTCCCGGTCGCCGTTGTACAGGCGGGTTTCCTGAACGATGGTGCCGCCGTCTTCCAGGATTTCCATCTGCCGTTCCACTTCGTGGGCAATGGCCTGCTCCATAAAACGGAAGGAGTTCAGGTTTTTGGTTTCGGTGCGGGTGCCCAGGGTTTCGGAGCCCTTTGGCTTCAACGAAATGTTCACATCAAACCGCATGGAACCCTGGGACATATCGCCGTCGCAAATCCCCAGTGAGGTGACGATGCCGTGCAGTTTTTTGGCAAAGGCCACGGCCTGTTCGGCGTTGGTCATGTCCGGTTCGGTGACCACCTCGATCAGCGGCGTTCCGGCCCGGTTGAGGTCGACGCCGGTCATGCCATGGAAATCTTCGTGCAGTGACTTGCCTGCGTCTTCTTCCAGGTGGGCGTGATGAATCCGCACGCGCTTGGTCTCACCGTTGGCCAGGTCAATATCCACATAACCGGGGCCGACGATCGGTCGCTCCAGCTGGGTGGTCTGATAGCCTTTTGGCAGGTCGGGGTAGAAATAGTTTTTGCGCTCAAACATCGAGCGGCGCTCAATCTCGGCGTTTACCGCCAGGCCGAACATCACCGCGTAGCGAAAGGCCTGCTCGTTGGGCACGGGCAGGGTGCCGGGCATGGCCAGATCAACCGCATTGGCCTGGGTGTTGGGCTCGGCGCCATAGGCGGTGCTGGAGCCGGAAAAAATCTTGGTTCGGGTGGCGAGCTGAACGTGAATTTCCAGCCCGATCACAATGTCCCACTGCATAGTCGCTCTCCTGATATCGGGCTTATTGCGGTTCACGCTGGTGCCAATCGGTCACCTGCTGGAATTGATGGGCCGCGTTCAGCAACCGGGCTTCGGAGAAATAATCCCCGATAATCTGAAGACCCACCGGCAAACCATCCACAAAACCTGCAGGCACCGACATGGCCGGAATACCTGCCAGGTTAATGGCGATGGTGAACACGTCTTCCAGGTACATGGTCACCGGATCGCTGGTTTTCTCGCCCTGCACAAAAGCAGGAGACGGCGTGGTCGGGCTCATCAGCACATCCACTTCCCTGAACGCATTGATAAAGTCCTGCTGAATCAGCCGCCGTACCTTCTGCGCCTTAAGATAATAGGCATCGAAGTAGCCGGCGGACAGCGCGTAGGTGCCCACCAGAATCCGGCGCTTTACCTCGTCACCAAAGCCCTCGGCCCGGGTCCGCGTGTACAGGTCCATCAAATCCTTCGGATCCTCGCAGCGGTAGCCGTAACGCACCCCGTCAAATCGCGACAGGTTGGCGGACGCCTCGGCGGGCGCAATGACGTAATAGGCCGCAATTGCCAGCTTCGCGTGGGGCAGCGACACCTCTTTGACCGTGGCGCCCAGCTTTTCGTATTCCTTCACCGCATCCCGCACCTGCTGTTCCATGGCCGGGCTGAGCTGGTCGCTGAAGTACTCCTTCGGCAAGCCAATTTTGAGACCCTTCAAGGGCTCGTGCAGGGTCGCGGTATAATCCGGCACCTTACGGTCAATCGAAGTTGAGTCCCGGGGATCGAACCCCGCCATCATATTCAGCATCAGCGCGTTGTCCTCGGCGGTGCGTGCCATAGTGCCGCCCTGATCCAGGCTCGAAGCAAAGGCAATCATCCCGTACCGGGATACTCGCCCATACGTCGGCTTTAGCCCGGTAATGCCACACAGCGCTGCGGGCTGGCGAATAGAGCCACCGGTGTCTGTCGCTGTCGCCGCCGGAACCAACCGGGCCGCAACCGCTGCCGCAGAACCGCCCGAAGATCCGCCCGGCACCCGCTTTTCACCTTTGCTCAGGCCCCAGGGGTTGGTGGTTGCGCCGAAATAGCTGGATTCCGTGGACGACCCCATGGCGAACTCGTCCATGTTGGTCTTGCCCAGGCACACTGCCCCGGCCTGGCGGAAGTTTGCCGTGACGGTTGCATCATAAGGCGGCACAAAATTCGCCAGCATCTTCGAGCCGCAGGTGGTCGCAACGCCGCTGGTACAGAAAATATCCTTGTGAGCGAACGGGACCCCGGTCCAGGGCGTGGCATTACCCGCCGCCCGCTGCTCATCCGCCGACCGGGCATCGGCCAACGCCTGATCCTCGGTTACGGTAATAAAGCTGTTGTATCTGGTATCTTCCTGCCGGATGCGGTCAAGAAACTGCCGGGTCAGCTCCACGCTGGAAATCTGGCCGGTGTCCAGCGCCCGGGAAAGCTCTGCTACGGATTTATTATGCATGCTACGTCCTGCTTACGTCGCTGTTCGTCAGATCATTCAATAACGCGGGGGACCAGGTAAAGCCCGTTCTCAGTGGCCGGCGCAATGGCCTGAAACTGTTCCCGCTGGTCGGTCTCAGTGACCTCATCGGCGCGCAGCCGCTGAACCGCGTCCAACGGGTGGGCCATGGGCTCCACCGAATCGGTGTCAGCCGCGCCCAACTGATCCACCAGATCCAGAATATTGCCCAGATCCTTCTCCAGCGCCGAAACCTGCTCGTCATCCACGCGAATGCGGGCGAGTACAGCGACTTTTTCTATGTCGTGGCGGGAAATGGTCACGCATTGCCTCCCAGTAATATGAAGTTTCAGTAACACATGTCTGGGCAGAAGCCCGCAGAAGTTTGCACGGATTATGAGGTTGCCAGGGAAGTGGCTTTCCAAAACTGTGCGGAGCCATGGATGGCGGAGCCCAAGCGTACAGGGACGTATTCACAGCGTGTTTTGGAAAGCCACTTCTCTGGCAACCTTTCACCGAAGTAAAAATAAAGCAGACATAGTAACAGATTCGAACAATCGCGGGAGGGGCCAAAACACTGAACAAATGCAGTAATCGCGCAGCCGGAGCACTGATGGTGCCTTGCCTGAGGGGGTGCTCACTGCTAAAGTTGCGGCATCTTTTCCGGACTGCAACTCTCAGGTTGAAACTACACGAATGTTGATCAAAAGACTCCGAGGCTTATTCTCAAGCGACCTGTCCATCGACCTGGGCACCGCCAACACCCTTATTTACGTCCGCGAGCGCGGCATCGTCCTGAATGAGCCGTCCGTTGTGGCCATTCGCACCAACGGTTCCCAGAAAATGGTTGCGGCCGTTGGCGCCGAAGCGAAACGCATGCTGGGCCGGACGCCGGGCAATATCACCGCCATCCGACCGATGAAAGACGGCGTCATCGCCGACTTTGTGGTCACTGAAAAAATGCTCCAGCATTTTATTCACAAAGTGCACGAAAACAGTTTCATTACACCGAGCCCCCGCGTCCTGGTCTGCGTGCCCAGCAAATCCACCCAGGTGGAGAAAAAGGCGATTCGCGAATCCGCCCTGGGCGCCGGGGCGCGGGAAGTCTTCCTGATTGAAGAGCCCATGGCCGCAGCCATTGGCGCCGGTCTGCCGGTAGAGGAGGCCAGCGGCTCGATGATCGTCGATATTGGTGGCGGCACTACCGAAATCGCCATTATCTCCCTGAACGGCATTGTTTATGCCGAATCCGTTCGTACCGGCGGCGACAAGTTTGACGAAGCCATCGTGACCTACGTTCGTCGCAACTACGGCAGCCTGATCGGCGACTCCACCGCCGAGCGCATCAAGCACGAAATTGGCTGTGCCTACGAAGGCCTGGAAATCCGCGAAATTGACGTACGCGGTCGTAACCTGGCCGAAGGCGTGCCCCGGGCTTTCACCCTGAACAGCGAAGAAATACTCGATGCGCTGCAGGAGTCCCTGGCCCAGATCGTTCAAACGGTTAAAAGTGCGCTGGAACAGTCGCCGCCCGAGCTGGCTTCTGACATTGCCGAGCGTGGCATTGTGCTGACCGGTGGCGGAGCGCTGTTGCGTGGTCTGGATAAGCTGATCAGCGAAGAAACCGGACTGCCCGTGATCATCGCCGAGGATCCTTTGACCTGTGTGGCCCGTGGCGGCGGCAAGGCTCTGGAAGTTATTGATCGCGGCGTAATCGGAATGTTCTCCCAGGAGAGTTAAATCCGTGGGGGGAGCGCACTATTAAATCCATCTTTGTGCAGGGCCCTGTCCCTGGCTTCAGACTGATTATTGTATTCGTGCTGTCGGCGGCCATGATCGTTGCCGACGCACGCTTCAATGAGCTCACCTCCGTAAGAAGCACGATCGGTACCGGGCTTGCCCCGGTTCACTGGCTGGGCAACGCGCCCGGGCAGTTCAGCGACTGGGTCGCCAGCCTGTTTACCACCCGCGATGACCTGCTGGAACAGAATGAGGCCCTCAATGCCCGCCTATTGATTCTGGAGCGCCGGGCGCTCAAGTACGCCGCCCTGGCGTCGGAAAACAACGAACTGCGCCAGTTAATGAATTCCTCGCAAACGCTGGATGACCGGGTAATCGTTGGCGAGGTTGTGGCAATATCCCCGGACCCGTTTTCCCACGAGATCGTGATCAGTAAAGGGAGCCGGGACGGCGTCAAGGTGGGGCAGGCGATTCTGGACGCCAACGGCCTGATGGGGCAGGTTCAGCAGACCAGCAGTTTTACATCCCGCGTGCTGCTGGTTTCCGATAGCAGCCATGCGGTGCCGGTGGAAGTTGTCCGTAACGGTCTGCGGGCGGTGCTTCTTGGTAACGGTGATGCCGATACACTCGAACTGGTCCACGTGCCGGATACCGCCGATATTCGCGAAGGCGATCTGCTGGTCAGCTCAGGGCTGGGTGGGCGATTCCCCAGGGGCTATCCGGTTGCGGAAGTGGCTCGCATCAGCAAGGAACCCGGTGAGCCCTTTGTGCAGATTCAGGCGACCCCCAAAGCCGAGCTGAATCGAAGCAGCCTGATACTGGTGGTGTTTACGCAAAAACCTGAGGCCGCCGAAAATGATGGCGCCGGGATTGATAGCGACACCCCGGCAGCGCAGGGAGTGATGCCCTGATGTTATCCGTGATCAGCTACCCCGTTTTCATTTTCAGCGTGATTCTTGCGTTGGTGCTCAGCAGTTCCCTGTTTCCCGTTGACTGGTTCGAGTTCCGGCCGGAATGGCTGGGGCTGACGGTTTTTTACTGGACATTCCGGGCGCCCGCCCAGTTCGGCATTCTGCTGGCGTGGTGTCTGGGCCTGTTGCTGGATGTACTTGAGGCAACGCCCCTGGGGGTTAACGCCCTGGCGATGGGCCTGATCGCGTTTCTGGTGCTCACGGTTCATCAGCGTTTGCGCATGTATCCCCTGCCTCAGCAATGCCTGATGGTGTTTCTGCTTCTGGGTATTAATCAGATGCTCGTTCACTTTATCAAACAGACACTCGGTGCAGACGATTCGGGTTTCAGCTATCTCTGGCCAGCTGTGACCAGTGCATTTGTCTGGCCGGTACTGTGTATTGTTCTGGATAACCTTAACCGCAAACTGGGTTGAGCAATCATGCGCTCGATTATCCTTGCTTCAGCTTCCCCGCGGCGGGGAGAACTGCTCCGACAGATGGGGGTCGAGTTCCGTGTATGGCCTGCCGATATTGACGAAACACCGGGTGATCACGAGCAGCCCGGGGATTATGTGTTGCGTCTGGCGCGGGAAAAAGCGCTCGCGATAGCCCGACTGGCGCCGGAGGCGATCGTGGTTGGCGCCGATACGTCCGTGGTGATCGACACCTGCATTCTGGGCAAGCCCGCCACCTGTGAAGAGGCCGCCGATACCCTGAGGGCACTGTCAGGGCGTACCCACCAGGTGCTGACCGGGGTCGCGGTTGCCGTCGATGGCTATGCCGTTGCGTGCCTGGTGACCACCGACGTTAGGTTTCGCACGTTGCGACCGGACGAAATAGGGTCATACGTGCGCTCCGGCGAGCCCATGGATAAAGCCGGGAGTTACGGGATTCAGGGCCTAGGTGGTATTTTTGTGGAAAGCTTGCGGGGGAGCTACAGCGCGGTGGTGGGTCTGCCACTGCGCGAAACCGCCGATCTACTGGCGCAGGCAGGCTACCCGGTCTGGACAACCTGGCTAACAGGGCAGGAGAGCCTTAATGAGTGAAGAGATTCTGATCAATGTAACGCCGGTTGAAACCCGAGTCGCTCTGGTTGAAAACGGTATGCTTCAGGAAGCCTACATTGAGCGTACCAGCCGTAAAGGCAACGTTGGCAATATCTACAAGGGCAAGGTTGTCCGGGTGCTGCCGGGCATGGAAGCGGCGTTTGTGGATATTGGCCTGGAGCGGGCCGCGTTTATACACGCCTCCGACCTTGTAACCGACCAGCAACCGGCAGCAGAAACGGTTGAAGGGGCCAGGGCCGTGCCGGACATCCGCACACTGTTGCGGGAAGGCCAGTCACTGGTGGTGCAGGTCACCAAGGACCCGATCGGCACCAAGGGCGCCCGACTGACCACTCAGTTGTCTATTCCCTCGCGGTATCTGGTGTTTATGCCGGGGGTTTCCCACATCGGTATCTCCCAGCGCATTGAAGACGAAGCAGAGCGGGCACGGGTGAGAGGCTTGATCGAGGAGGGCGCGGCCAGGGACACCGAGGTCAAGGGCGGTTACATTATCAGAACGGCCGCCGAGGGTGCATCGGCAGAGGAGCTGATTGGCGACATGATGTACCTTCACCGCCTCAGTCAGGCCATTGAAGAGCGGATTGGACGTTGCCAGGCGCCCGCGGTGGTGTACCAGGACCTACCCCTCTTCATTCGCACCATTCGTGATCTCATTCGACCCCAGACTGAAAAAGTCAGAATCGATAGCAAAGAGAGCCATCAGCGGGTGATGGAATTTGTTGATGAGTTTGTGACCGAGTTTTCGGACAAGGTCGAGTACTACCCCGGCGAACGCCCACTGTTCGACCTCTACTCGGTTGAGGATGAAATACAGAAAGCGCTCAGCCGCAAGGTGCAGCTTAAATCCGGCGGTTACGTTATTATTGACCAGACCGAGGCGATGACCACCATTGATATCAATACCGGCGCCTTTGTGGGTCACCGCAACCTGGAAGAGACCATTTTCAAGACCAACCTGGAAGCGGCGCGTGCCATCAGTCGTCAGTTACGCCTGCGCAATCTTGGCGGTATTATCATTATTGATTTCATTGATATGGACGACCCGGAGCACCAGCGACAGGTTCACCGCATGCTGGAAAAAATGCTGGAGCGTGACCATGCCAAGACCAAGATCACCGGGGTGTCGGAACTGGGTCTGGTAGAGATGACCCGTAAACGCACCACGGAAAGTCTGGGGCAGATACTGTGCGAATCCTGCCCGATCTGCGATGGCCGTGGGTTTCTCAAAACCAGCGAAACCGTCTGCTACGAGGTCTTCCGGGAAATTCTGCGGGTCAATCGCGCCTATGATGCTGAAAGCTATCTGGTGATGGCCTCGCAGAGCGTTGTTGACCAATTGCTGGATGAGGAGTCAGATAATGTCGCTGACCTCGAGACGTTTATTGGCAAAACCATCCGCTTTCAGGTCGAACCCTTTTACAGTCAGGAGCAATACGATGTGGTTCTGCTCTAGCCATCTGACTAGTCCCTTGCTGGTGTAACCGCCGCGGCGCCCCGATGAATACGTCCGCAGCCGGCGAAAAGCCGAAAAGGATTGCCTTCGCGATCCTGGCAAACCTGGCCACCCTGTTCTGGTGGCTGCTTCTTGTTGTGCTCGTACTTCTCGCGCTTTACGTCGGTCTTGGCCGACAGGTTACCCAGAATATTGACGACTATCGCCCGCAGATAGAGCAGCAGCTTTCGGAGTTTCTTGGGCAGCAGGTGGTGATTGGTTCGCTGTCGTCCCGCTGGAACTGGCTCAACCCGACGGTCAGTGCCCGGAATCTGGCGGTGAAGTCGCGCGCCGACAGCGAAGAGATCATAGGTTCGCTGCAGAGCCTGCGGGTGGGCCTGGATTTTCTGTCTTCTCTGTGGCGGTTCCGGATCGTGTTTTCCGATTTCAACGCTGACGGGCTGGATCTGGTGGTCAACCAGTCTCCGAGGGGTGAAATCAAGGTCGAGGGTGCCGATCTGCCTGAACCCGCGGCCGACGACCTGAGTGACTGGATCGAACTCGCCGGCCAATGGCTGTCTGATCCCTCGGTCCGTATCACCCGTGTAGCGCTGGGGCTTCGTGACGGCAGAGGGCAATTGCGGCAAGTCGAGATTCCACAACTGGATCTGATCTATCGCAGCGGGCTGTTCCATGCATCGGGACGGGCAATGCGCCCCGGCACCACGCAGCAACTGGCGAGCTTCAGACTGGTCGGGCAGCATTTTTTCCGCGGTGATTTTACCGGCCAGTTTTACGGCGATATCAGTTCCGGTCGACTGTTTGATGGCCTGGCACAGGAGTACCGGTGGCTGGGCATTCAGGCCGAGGGATTTGATCTGGGCGGTCAGGTGTGGATGACCTTTCGCGATGGCCTGATGGAAAAGATCAATGCCATCCTGCAGACGCCCTATCTGCAGCTGGGAGTCGAGTCCGAATCCCTGGCGCCCCTGGAAAATATAAGAGCCAGATTCGGCTGGCGCCGCCATGACGGTGAGATGCAGGAAACCCTGCCCTGGTATGCCGGCGGCGAGTTTCACCTCAACGACCTTAGCTGGCGCTGGAACGGGGAAAAAGTGCCCGGTTTCGACCTGCGATATCAGGCCGGTGCGGGGCGGGACACGCTGGTTGCCGACCGCTTTCCGATTGCACCGGTCAGAGGGCTGCTCAGCCGCCTGGCTTTTTTGCCTGAAGGGCTCGTCGCCGTTCTCGAAAACTATCGTCCCTCGGGCACGCTGGATCGCCTGCTTCTGCAGTTGCCCCGGGATGAGTCCGGTCAGTTCCGCCTGACCGCCAATCTGCGCAACGTGAACGTCGAGGCCCATGGGGGTGCGCCGGCGGCACGGGGGCTGGATGGGTCGCTGGTCATCAACCAGAAGGGTGGGGTTGTTCAGGCCCGGTCAGCGGCACTGACCTTTGGCTTTCCCTCGCTGTTCAGTGGGCTCTGGGATGTCCGCAACTTCAGCGCGGCGGTCGCCTGGCGCATTGGCAAGAACGCCACGCGGGTGTACGCCGATACGATTGCCATGGAGTTTGGCGAGGAAACCAGGCTGACCGGCGCTTTTGACCTGAAGCTGGTCCCGGGTGGCGAAGACGTGCTGGGTCTGAAAGTGGGCGTTGAGAATGGCAACGCCGGGATGCTGGCTGATTTCGTGCCTGTGGGTCTTGTGAATGAGGGGTTGTATACCTGGCTCAACACCGCCACCAAGGACGCCGATATCACCCGGGGCCGCTTTTATGGCCATGGTCAGATTGGCAGTGGTTCGCCCCCGGGCTCCTTTGTATCATCCATGTTTTTCGATTTTGACAACGCCACGGTGCGCTACGATGACCGCTGGCCCGAGATTACCGGAGCGATTGGCCGTGTTTTCGTGCATCAGGGCAATACCCGCGTTGACCTGGCGGCTGGCCAGACCGGTGGCATAGAGCTCCGGCCGGGGCAGGTACGGGTAGCGCCGGGCAGTGAAGACGCCAGCACCATGATCTACGTGGATGTTGCCGCGCCAGTGCCCGGAGACGCGCTGGCATGGTGGATGGAGCGCAGCCCTCTGGGTGAGATGGCTGGAGCCGCAGCGGATAGCCTGCTTGTTGAAGGCCGTTTTTTTCTGGACCTGGCGTTGGGCTTTGCCCTGGATGGCGCGCAGGCGCCGGATGTGGCGGCCAGAGTCAGTACAGAGTCTGGCTCAGTGACCTTTCAGGACGCCGGCCTGCAATGGACAGACGTCTCCGGCGAACTCAGCTATAGCACCGCCGAGGGCTTCTCCAGCGCTCCAGTCAGCGCCCGTTTTCTGGGCAACCCGGTATCGGTCTGGATTCGCAACAGCCGGTTCAGCGACGGGCTGACGCTGCGTCAGGCAGGACAGGTTGAGGTAGCGGCGTTACAGAACCGGCTTGGCCTGCCAGCCGGCAGCTCGCAAGGCGTTGATGGCAGGCTGGATTATGAAGCGATCCTTGAGCTGCCATCGGACGCCGCCGCGACCGTGCGCCTGATATCTGACCTCACCGGTGTCGCGGTCAACTGGCCCGCGCCCCTGGGGAAATCCGCAGCCGCTAGCGCACCCATTGATATTACCGTTCTGCCCGGACGCGAAGACGGAATCGGGCTGACGATAGACTGGCAGCAGCGGATGAATCTTGACGTTGGCCTGGCCACCGGTCGCGTCGAAGTTGACGTCAATGACTTGCGTATTGGCGACAGACAGTTCCAGGGTTTTCTGGTGGAGGCCGTCAGCGGTCTGGACAGCTGGCTGATCAGCATTATCGCCGAGTGGGTCAGGGGCCGGGTCACCTGGCCTGTCGAGGGGTCGGAAACCGCCGGTCGCGAGCAGGGAAGGGTCGTTAATGTTGACCTGGAGAGACTGGCGCTTGCGCGTAATGAGGATCAGCTGGCCGAAACCGATGCGCCGCTGGAAGCCGAAGACCCGGTGAAGGCTTTCCGGGAACTGGATTTTGCAAACTGGCCCGATGTGGATGTGCGGATCGCAAACCTGCAGATCAGTGATGAGGATGCCGGCATCTGGTCGTTCCGGCTGCGCCCCAGCGCCAGCCGATTCGATGTGGAGGGCATCAGGGGTGAGCTCAGGTCGCTCACGCTTGACGGCGGGATGAGCTGGAATATTGCCAATAACGAAGAACGGACGGGCTTCAGGGGCAGCCTCAACGGCCAGTCACTGGCCGACATTGGCGCCCTTTTCGCGACGGAGGTTCCGTTTCGGAGCGATAGAACCTCGATTGACTTTGATCTTGACTGGCCCGGACGGCCGGATCAGTTTGCGCTGGAAACACTTGATGGCAGCGCCAGTCTGCGCTTTGATGACGGGGTCATTCTGGAAGGCAACAGCACCGCACAGCTTTTCCGGATTTTCAATCTGCTGAATTCGGATACGCTCTGGCGCCGTCTGCAACTGGATTTTTCAGACCTTTATGAGGCCGGTGTTGCGTTTGACGCCATTTCGGGCAAGGCCAGACTTGATAGCGGTGTGCTGTCGTTCGACCCGGAGCTGCAGATTGTCGGCCCTTCGGGCGCTTTCAAATTCAGTGGGACGACCGATATGGCCGGGGAAACGCTGGATATGAGCATGGTGGTGGTATTGCCCCTGACCCAGAATCTTCCATTAGCCGCTTTATTACTGGGCGCCGGGGTGCCAATCGGTGGCGCACTTTTTGTTCTGGATAAGGTGTTGGGCGACCCGTTGAGTAAACTCACCAGTGCAACTTATAGTGTAAAGGGAACCTGGGATGAGCCGGAGGTAAACTTGCGGCGGGTCTTTGATGACGGCTGAGTATCCACAGGCGTAAAGCAGATAAACGGAGCAGGGCATGTCGGCAATCACAGCGAATGGCATTACAGTTCAGGACAATCGGGTCGCGGCGATTCAGATGGTCAGCGGTCACGATATCGACAGAAACCTGGAAGAGGCCCGGCGGCTTCTGGCGCAGGCGGCGGGCATGGGGGCAAGATTAGCCGTCCTGCCGGAAAATTTTGCGGTTCTGTCCACCCGCAAAATGCTGGAGTGTGGCCTTGAGGAAAGCAGTGGTCATGGACCAATCCAGAACTTTCTGGCCGAGCAGGCTGCAGCGCTGGGGCTATGGATAGTGGGTGGTTCGCTACCGATTTCCACCCGGCCTGACGGCTCCAGTGTGCCCGACCATGTTCGCGCCAGCTGCGTGGTGTTTAACGACCAGGGGCAACAGGTTGCAAGGTACGACAAGATTCACCTGTTTGATGCCATGGTAGAAGACGCCCAGGGGCAGTATCGCGAGTCTGACACCTTTGAGCCGGGCGAAGACATCGTGGTGCTGGATACGCCCGCGGGTCGGCTTGGTCTGGCTATCTGTTACGACCTGCGGTTTCCGGAGCTGTTTCGCAAACTGCGCGAGCAGGGTGCTGAATGGATCGCGCTGCCCAGTGCATTCACCTGGAACACCGGTGACGCCCACTGGCACGCGTTGATGCGGGCCCGCGCCATTGAGAACCAGGTCTGGCTGGTGGGCCCGGGGCAGGGCGGCCACAACAGTGAACGCCGTCGCACCTACGGCCACAGCATGATTGTCGACCCCTGGGGCCGGATTCTGGCGGAACAGAATGAAGGCCCGGGAGTGGTGACGGCGGAACTGGATATGGAGCGGCTGGAAGATATCAGGGCGCGTATGCCGGTTTGGGAACACCGGCGTCTGTAATCAGCCGATTGACGCCCAAGATATACCGATGGTGAGCGAGCGGGAAGGCCTTTTCAGAAACGTGCGGAGCCATGGATGGCGGAGCCCGAGCGTACAGGGATGTATTTACAGCGTGTTCTGAAAAGGCCTTCCCGCTCGCTTCGCTACCGGTGAACGATGTGTTTATTCAGATGCAGATTCCACATCGTCGATGCATTCGCGCAAATAGCGAAACAGTTTGCGTGGGTGGCCCGACGTTTTTTCTTTCTGGGCATCGCGCCTGGCGTTACGCGCCAGATTCCGGAGGTGCTGGATGTCGGCGGTTTTGCAATAGTCCAGAAATTCGCCCACGGGGCTTTCGCCTTCTTCGATCATCCGATCGCGCCACCGCTCGGCAAGGTGGTGGCGCCGGGTGTGCTCTTCGCTGCCTGTGTAGAAAGCGTCAATCTGACGTGACAGCCCTTCTGGATCGTCCTCCTGACGGATGATCTTGCCGATATACTGCAGATGCCTGCGACGCGCCTCGTTCTGGCGAATACGCCGGGATTCCTCAATGGCCGCCCGCAAGGTTGTGCTGATCGGCAGGGTGTCCAGCTGGTCGTTGCTCAGATCGAGCATTCGCTTGCCCAGGTCCTGAAGCGCCTGCATGTCCCGTTTCAGCTGGGATTTGCTCGGGCCATCGTATTCCGGCGCGTCCGTGTTGTGGTGATCGTGATTCATGAATCCAGCTCTTTTGTCGGGTCAGGCATACACGAGTGTGGCGAGGCCGAGGAACGACATAAAGCCGACAACGTCTGTCACCGTCGTCAGAATCACGCTACCCGCCAGGGCCGGGTCGATGTTCCTGGATTTGAGAAACAGCGGCAGGACAGTGCCCACCAGCGCCGCGGCGATCAGGTTGATCACCAGTGCCGCCGCGATGATCGCTCCGATCATCACATCACTGAACCAGTACGAGGCAGCCGACGCCACAACCGCTGCCCACACAATGCCGTTCAGCACCCCGGCGACGAATTCGCGGTTCAGCAGCCAGCCCACATTGGCGCCACTGATCTGCCCGACTGCCATGCCGCGAATCACCAGTGTCAGGGTCTGGCTGCCTGCAATGCCGCCCATGCTGGCGACTATGGGCATCAGCACGGCCAGCGCCACCACTTTTTCTATGGTGGCTTCAAAGAGTCCGATCACGGCCGAGGCGGTGAAGGCTGTGAGCAGGTTGATGCCCAGCCAGACGGCGCGGCGGCGGGTTGTCTTGAGAATGGGTGCGAAGGTGTCTTCGTCCTCGTCCAGGCCGGCCATACTCATCAGCGAGTGGTCGGACTCCTCGCGGATGACGTCCACCACGTCATCGATGGTGATCCGGCCCAGCAAGCGGCCATCCTCGCTCACCACTGGCGCTGAAATCAGGTCGTACCGCTCGAACAGGGTGGCAACCTTGCTGTCCGAGAGAGTGACGGGGATGGGGTCAATGTCGGTGTCCACGACTTCCCGTACGGTCGAGGCCGGGTTGGACACCAGCATCTTGGTAATCGGCAGCATCCCGATAAATTCATCCCGCCTGCTGACAACGATGAGGCTGTCGGTCATCGGTGGCAGGTTCCGGTGCCTGCGCAGGTAGCGCAGAACGACGTCGATGCTGATATCCGGCCGCACCGTTATGGTGTCGGTGTTCATCAGGCCGCCGGCCGTATCCTCCGGGTAGGAAAGCACTTCCTCCACCCGCTGCCGGTCCTGCTCGTCCATGGTGTCCAGGACTTCCTGGATCACGGTGTCCGGCAATTGCTGCAGCAAGTCGGCCAGGTCGTCCGATTCGAAGTCCTCGATGATATCGGCCAGTTCCTGAGCGTTCAGCTGGCTCAGGAAATAACCACGGATGTCATCGTTCAGATACTGAAGGACTTCGCCTTCAAGCTGTTTGTCGACCAGGTTCCACAGCAGGGCACGCTGGCGAGGCGGCGAGGATTCCAGCAGGTGGGCAATATCACTGGGGCTCAGCCCGCCGTTCAGAATGCGGGCGACCTGCTTGAGCGCGCCACTGTCCAGCGCTTCGCTCAGCGAGCGAAGACGTTGGCGAGCCTGGCTTTTTTCAAGAATATCGGTCATAGAACACTCAGTCTGAAAACGCCCGTATTATAGCGGAGTTAGCCCGTTCTGGTGAGAAAGAGTTGCAGGTGAATTACTCGCCTTCGCCAAAGTAGTCGTCTACCAGGGCGCTCAGCGCTTCGATCGCCTCTGCTTCGTCGCTGCCATTGGCAATCAGCTCTATTTCGGTGCCCTGGCTGGCGGCGAGCATCATCACCGGCATGATGCTTTTCGCATCCACCTGCCGGCCTTTGCGGCTCAGTTGTACCGTGCTTTCGAATTCTGAAGCAGTGGCCACCAGTTTTGCAGCCGCCCGGGCGTGAAGCCCAAGCTTGTTGATGATGGTGACAGGACGTCGGACCATGCTTTCAGGATTCCCGGCTTTGCAGGTGTGGCAATTCCGTGTGGCGAACCTGCACGTTGCTGTACCGGTCTTTAAAGTGCCGACCCAACTGTTCGCAGACGTAGACCGAGCGGTGCTGGCCACCGGTACAGCCGATAGAAATGGTCATATAACTGCGGTTGCTGTCAGCAAAGGAGGGTAGCCAGGTGTCAAGGTACGCCGTCAGGTCCGACACCATTTTCAGGCTGAGTGGTTCCTTTTCCAGAAACTCGATGACGGGTTGATCAAGACCTGTGTACTGACGCAGCGCAATGTCCCAGTGGGGGTTTGGCAGGCATCTGACGTCAAACACGAAATCCGAATCCAGAGGCACGCCGTGCTTGAAGCCGAAGGACTGGAACAGCAGCGCCAGCTCCTGTTCCCGGCGACCAACCACCCGCTGTTTAACAATATCCCGCAGCTCATACATCGACATGCCGGTGGTTTCGACATATAGGTCGGCAAGCTTTGAAAGTGGGTCAAGAAGCGCTTTTTCGTTGGTGATGGCCTCACGCAGGGACGTTTTGTCGTCACTCAGCGGGTGCTTCCGGCGCGTCGCGTGAAACCGCTGCAACAGCGACTGTTCATCGGCGTCCAGGTAAATGATCTCGGTGGTAACGCCGGTTTCCTGGAGGCTCTGATACAGCTTTTCAAAGTTGCTCAGCTCGCCGGAAAGGTTGCGGGCGTCGATGCTGACGGCCATTTTCGACAGCCTGCTGGATGACGACTGGCTCATCGCTTCCTGAGTCAGGGGAACCAGCAACCCGATGGGCAGGTTGTCGATGCAATAAAAACCCAGGTCTTCCAGGACGTGGAGGACCGTACTTTTACCAGACCCTGAACGGCCACTGACGATAATCAGTTTCATGCCGGGTTACCTCGAAAGCGAAGGGTTTCATTGGCTCTCAGCGAGCATCTGCCGGTAGAGCGTCTGCCCGTCGGTGCATTGACGCAAATGATCACAAAAGGCGCGGTCATTGAATTTCTCGGCAATCTGGCTGAGCAGTTCCAGGTGTTCGCTGGTAGCCTCTTTCGGCACGATCAGGGCGAAAACCAGGTCGACCGGTTGATTGTCGATGGCGTCAAAGCCCACGCCCTGCTCCAGGGTCATCAGCATCCCGACAACGTGGTCCAGTCCGTCCAGGCGGCAGTGGGGGATAGCGATACCCTGGCCGATGCCAGTGCTGCCCAGACGTTCGCGAGATACCAGATTATTGAAAATCTGGGCGTCACTGAGTGTTTCATCCCGATGCTGAATCTGCTCTGCGATTGTTTCCATCACCCGCTTCTTGCTGGAGGCCGGCACCCGGCAGAGTGTCAGTTCCGGCGAGAGGATATTGTCAATGGTCAGGGTTGAATCGGTCATGAATCGACGCTGGTTCCGTAAAAGAGGCCGCGGCGCTTTGCAGATGTAAAGCCAGCGCCGCGGCGTGATTAACTGTCATGCAGACTGTTTTAAAAGGGAGCAACGGCTCCTAGCGGCTGCCGTTGCCGTGCATCCGGTCTACCGTCTTCTCTTTGTGCTTGAGAACCTGTCTGTCGAGCTTGTCGACGAGCGCATCAATTGCTGCGTACATGTCCTCGTTCTCGGCCTTCGCATGAATCTCGCCACCAATGACGTGAAGAGTCGCCTCCGCCATCTGCCTCACTTTCTCGACCTCAAGGGTAACCTGACAATTGCTGATATGATCAAAGTGACGTTCAAGTTTTTCAAACTTCTCCGATACGTAATCTTTCAGTGCAGGGGTCAGTTCTACATGATGGCCGGAAATATTGAGTTGCATGGATGTCTCCTGTTTTCAGCGTGCCGGTGCATCCTACACCAGTCGCTTGCGCTCGTTGGATGGAGGAATGTGCATTGCTTCACGGTATTTGGCCACGGTCCGTCGGGCCACATTGATACCCTGCTCTTCTAGCATGGCTGCAATCTTGCTGTCGCTCAATGGCTTTTTGGGCGTTTCAGCCGAAATCAGTTTTCTGATCATGGCGCGTATCGCGGTTGAGGAACATTCACCGCCCTCGTCGGTGCTGACGTGGCTCGAGAAAAAATACTTCAGCTCAAAAATACCGCGGGGTGTGTGCATGTATTTTTGCGTCGTCACCCGCGAAATGGTGGATTCATGCATTTCCACGGCCTGGGCAATATCGGACAGAATCAGCGGTTTCATGGCCTCTTCGCCCTGATCCAGAAATCCCTGCTGGTGCTCGACAATGCGCGTGGCCACTTTAAGCAGGGTCTCGTTTCGGCTTTGCAGGCTTTTGATAAACCATTTTGCCTCCTGAAGCTGGTCCCGCAGATAGGTATTGTCGGCGCTGCTGTCCGCACGCTTTATCAGTGAAGCATAGCTGGCATTCACGCGAATGCGCGGTGCAATTTCAGGGTTCAGTTCCACCCGCCACCGGTCATTGTGTTTGCGCACGATCACATCGGGAATGACGTAGTCCGGCTCCGCCTGATCAATGGTATCCCCCGGGCGGGGGTTCAGCGCGGTAATCAATCCCAGCACTTCCCGCAACTGGTCTTCTTTCAGCCGGCTGCGACGTAATAACTGTGCGTAATCCCGGTTGCCCAGCAGATTGATGTAATGGGTGATGACCAGCCTGGCCTGAGCCAGCCAGGGGGTGTCCGGTGGCAGCTGATTGAGCTGAATCAGCAGGCACTCCTGCAGATCACGGGCAAATACGCCGGGTGGATCGAAATGCTGCAATCGGTGCAACACGGCTTCAACTTCGTCCAGTTCCAGCGGATCTTCGTCCGAGTCCTCCACCATGCCGGAGTGGATCTCGTCCAGCGGTGACGTCAGATAGCCGTTGTTGTTGACCGCGTCCAGCAGGGCATGGGCAATGGCCTGGTCCCGCTCACTCAGCGGGGTGAGATTAAGCTGCCACTCCAGATGATCCCGCAGGGTCTCGGTTGGCGAATTACGGGTCTCGAAATCGTGGTCGTTATCTTCGTCGTTGCGGGTGGCCGAAGCCGGGGCTGACTGGTAGATGTCGTCCCAGGCGGTGTCGACCGGCAGATCATCCGGGATTTTGTCCGGGCTGTCGGTCTCGGAGGCCCAGTCAGGGCCGTTCTCGGATTCATCCCAGTCGGTTGCGGTTGCGGTCTCGGTTGCGCTGGCTTTTTCTTCGTCATTGCTGGCTGAGCGCTCACTGGCGTCATTCAACTCTGAGGTTTCGGAGGCCTGGTCCTCGTCTTCAGAGGTCTCCAGCATGGGGTTGGATTCCAGCGCCTGCTGGATTTCCTGCTGTAGATCGAGGGTGGATAGCTGCAGAAGCCTTATTGCCTGTTGCAGCTGGGGCGTCATGGTCAGGCTCTGGCCCAGCTTTAACTGTAATGAGGCTTTCATAACCATGATTCTGGGTCCGTCACCGAGTCTCCCGCGCGCAGGGCATTGACAAAAAGTCTATGTATGCTGGCAACTTGCCAAACCAAGCAAGTTCTTTGCCGAGTGTACTTGCTTGCGAATGGCAAAACAATCGGGGCCAGAGTGATTCGGGGTCTGCCTGGGTTTTTTGCAACGATACTAAAGCCGGAACTCATTGCCCAGATACACCTCTTTGACCTGCTGGTTAGCCAGAATCTGATCAGAGCTGCCGGATGCGATGATATGCCCCCCGCTGACGATGTAAGCGTTCTCGCAGATATCGAGGGTTTCCCGCACGTTGTGATCGGTAATCAGCACACCGATGCCCTTGTCCCGAAGGTGTCGGACAATCTGCTTGATATCGCTGACCGAGATGGGGTCAACGCCGGCAAACGGCTCGTCGAGCAGAATGAACGCAGGCTCCATGGCCAGTGCCCGTGCGATTTCAACCCGGCGGCGCTCGCCGCCGGACAGGGCCATACCCACGCTGTCACGAATGTGGGTGATGTGAAATTCCTCCAGAAGCTCTTCGGCTTTGGCTTCACGCTCGTCACGCTTCAGTCCGCTTCGGGTTTCCAGGATGGCCAGGATGTTGTCCCGCACCGTCAGTTTGCGAAACACCGAGGCTTCCTGGGGCAGGTAGCCGATACCCTGCCGCGCCCGACCGTGCATGGGTAGGGGTGTGATGTCCTTGCTGTCAATGGAAATCCGGCCATTGTCCGCCGGCACCAGCCCCACAATCATGTAGAAACAGGTGGTTTTCCCCGCGCCATTGGGGCCAAGCAGACCCACAATCTGGCCACTGCGGATTTCCAGCGACACGTCGATAACCACTTTCTTCTGTTTGTAACTCTTTGCCAGTCTACTGGCTCTCAGAACGGCCATCCGGTTCCTGCTCGTTTTGGTTGTTGCGTGGCTGTATCACCATCTCCACACGTCCGCCGCCTGCGCCCTGATCGGCGCCGCCTTCAGCGGTAACGATCCGGTTGACGCTATCATAATGAATGATGTTACCGCGAAACAGGTTGCCGTCCTGCTCAATGACGGCTTCGCGCTCAAAGGTGACGACATTGTCGTCTGCAGACCAGACGATATTCAGGGCCCTGGCCCTGGTTTCCCCTTCACCGCTGGTGGCGGGCTGGCGGTATCGGGCGGGCTGGCCGTCGGCCTCCATCCGCTGCACGCCTTCACTGCTGCGGTAAAGCACCACGCGATCGGCGGTGAGCAGGATTTCACCCTGGCTCATTTCCACGTCCCCGGAGTAGGTGGCAATGCCCTGGCTGTCGTCCAGGCGGGCGTTGTCGGCGGTGACGCGAATGGGTATGTCGGAATTCAGGTCAAACGCGCCCGCCAGTGGGCTTATCAGCACCAGCAGGGCTGCCATCAGCCTGCGATATGTCGGGTTTGAACGGTTATCGGCCGGTTTCATAGCGTCCTTCCACCTGGGCATTGAGTTCGAGTATGCGTTCGTCTATCCACGCTTTCATACCGATTGCCCGGGTCACTCCCAGGGCTTCATTGATTTCCACCGGCTCGCTGGTATAGGCGGTACGGCTTTCATTGTCCAGAGTCAGAGCCTGAGTGGAAAGCGACATGGGAACGCCGGTCTCCGCCAGGCGGACGACCCGGACATCACCGGTGAGGTACATCAGATCCCGGGACTGGAGGAATTCACCTTCTTCCGCCCGCAACTCCCAGGTGGCATCGTTCGCTTCGCCGAAAAGTGTGCCGTGCGGCTGCTCCATGCTGATGAGCTGGTCCGCGTCGAATTGTTCAACACGCCGGCTCTCGATGCGAGTGGCGAGATGCCCGGTTTCACTGAACGATAGATACTCGCTTTCAACGACAAAGGAATCTGGTTCCGACTCGCCCCGCAGTGCAGCGGCGTCTGTGGTGATTGATGGCTCGTCACTCTGCCAGAGCACGGCAACCAGCGCGACCAGGGTTGCCGCCAGGGCCAGGGTGCGCAGTGTCGGGCTGCGGATCAGCGCGCCGGGGGTCATGGGCTGGTCTCCCGGTAGGGGCTGAGAGCAGCGTCCAGCGCACCCCGGGCCGCCAGAAGCAGGTCGCAGATTTCCCGGACCGCGCCTTCGCCCCCGGCGGCGCGGGTGCAAAGGTCCGCCGATTCCCGAACCGCCCAGTGGCCGTTCGGCACGGTAATGCCCAGCCCTGCATATCCAATGGCCGGCAAATCCGGCAGGTCATCGCCCATGTAGGCAATCGCCTCTGCCGCCACGCCGGATGCCCCGGCAACTTCAATCAGCGCGACCCGTTTGTCTTCGCGGCCCTGCAGCAGGTGCGCAATCCCCAGACTGTTCATGCGCGTTTCGGTCAGGGGCGAGCGCCGTCCGGTGATCACGGCGACCTCAATGCCTGCGGCCATTACCTGTTTCAGGCCGAGGCCGTCAAGAATGTTGAAGCCCTTCATTTCGTCGCCGCTGGCGGTGAAGTAAAGCTTGCCGTCGGTCATGATACCGTCGACATCCAGCGCCAGCAGCTGAATGCCTGCCGCTTTTTTCAGGTCGGACTCAGACCATTGTGGGCGAAGGGTTGCGGACATCAGCTTGCCTCTTTCAGATAGCCATCGGTTAAATCACGCCTGCCCGAAGCAGATCGTGCATGTTGATGGCGCCGATTAACAGACCATCGCGGTCGATGACAGGCAGGGCGTTGATTTTTATTTCTTCCATAATGTTCAGTGCCTCTGCGGCCAGTTGTTCTTCACGAATCGTGCGGCCATTGCGCGTCATCACGTCGCGGATCGCGGTGGCGTGAATGTCGATGGAGCGGTCCAGTGTCCGGCGCAGGTCACCGTCTGTAAAAATTCCGCACAGTTCGCCTGCGGCGTTTACCACCGTGGTCATGCCCAGCCCCTTGCGGGACATTTCCATCAGCGCCCCGCTTAGCGGGGTCTCTTCCAGAACGCGGGGGATCTGGTCGCCGCTGTGCATGATGTCCGCGACCCGCAGTAACAGGCGGCGGCCGAGGCTGCCGCCGGGATGGGACATGGCAAAATCCTCGGCGCTGAAGCCCCGGGCTTCCAGCAGCGCCACGGCCAGGGCGTCGCCCATCACCAGGGTGGCGGTGGTGCTGGAGGTCGGTGCCAGGCCCAGTGGGCATGCCTCTACGGCCACGCCGACATCGAGGTTGGCCACGGCCTCGCGGGCCAGAGTGGAGTTTGCGTTGCCAGTCATGCTGATCATTGGCGCACCCATGCGCTTGAACAGTGGCAGTATGGTGAGCACTTCCGAGGTGTTGCCGCTGTTGGAAATGGCAAGCACCACGTCCTGCCCGGTAATCATTCCCAGATCACCATGGCTCGCTTCGCCGGGGTGAACAAAAAATGCGGGTGTGCCCGTACTGGCCAGAGTAGCGGCAATCTTGTTGCCGATATGGCCGGATTTGCCCATGCCGGTCACAACCACCCGACCTTTGCAGGCCATGATGACCTCGCAGGCCCGGGTGAAGCTGTCATCAATTCGGTGGAGCAGCGCGTCAATGGCGTCCCGTTCAATTTCAATCGCCCTCAGGGCAGATTCTCGGAAGGTCTGTGTTGTGTCGCTGTTCATTTGGCTTCCAGGTCCCGGATTGGCAGTGCATTCGTGGCTGGCCACAGTATATCACTTCCGCCCGGCGCGGGAGGCTGCATTGACATCCGTTCATTTTAGAGGCTTTGGATTGAGGTTCTTTTTAGCCTGGCATACTGTAACGCTCTGAATCGAAAGCCAGGGCGGGTATGAGCGCAGAAACGGAACCCTACATCGAACTGAAAGACGTGGTTTTCTCCCGGGGAGACCGCCGTATTTTCGACGGCGTCAGCCTCAGGATTCCCCGCGGCCGAGTAACCGCGATTATGGGCCCGAGCGGCACCGGTAAAACCACGCTGCTCAGGTTGATGGGTGGTCAGCTAAGGCCTGACTCAGGCCGTGTCACCGTTGCCGGTGAGTCGGTACCGGACCTGGGTCGCAAGGCGCTTTACCGGCTGCGGCAGAAAATGGGCATGCTGTTCCAGAGCGGCGCCCTGTTCACGGATTTGAGTGTGTTCGAAAACGTTGCATTTCCGATCCGCGTACATACGCGGCTCCCGGAGGATATGGTCCGCGACATTGTGTTGATGAAGCTGGAAGCGGTGGGTCTCAGAGGCGCGCGGGAGTTGATGCCGGCCCAGCTTTCAGGGGGGATGACGCGCCGCGTGGCGCTGGCTCGCAGCATTGCGCTTGATCCCGAGCTGGTCATGTATGACGAGCCCTTCGCCGGCCAGGATCCGATTGCCATGGGGGTATTGGTCAAACTGGTCCGCGACCTGAACCACGCCATGGGCATCACCAGTGTACTGGTATCCCACGATGTGCCGGAATGTCTCAGCATCAGCCACTACGCCTGCATCGTTTCCGATGGGCGGGTGATTGGCGACGGTACGCCCGATGAACTGCGCAATCATCCGTCCGAAAAAGTTCAGCAATTCCTGAAAGGCCACCCCGACGGCCCGGTTCCTTTCCACTATCCGGCGGCTGGGGCCGGTGAAGACTGGGGCATAGCGGGGGAGCAACAGTGATCAAGTGGCTGGTGAACCTGGGCAGCCAGGGCCGTAAATTCCTGGAGTCACTGGGGCGGTCCGGCCAGTTCCTGTTTGCTGCGCTGGCGGGCGTGCCGAATCCCCGGGTCGGGTTCCCCCTGCTGATCAAGCAGATGTATTTCCTGGGGGTTCTGTCCCTGGCAATCATTGTCGTGTCCGGCCTGTTCATCGGCATGGTTCTGGGACTGCAGGGCTACACGATTCTCAGTGATTACGGCTCGGAAGCGGCCATCGGCCAGATGATCGCGTTGACGCTGGTCCGCGAGCTGGGTCCGGTGGTCACGGCATTGCTGTTCGCAGGCCGCGCCGGGTCGGCCCTGACCGCCGAAATTGGCCTGATGAAAGCCACCGAGCAGTTATCCAGCATGGAAATGATGGGGGTGGATCCGCTCAGGCGGGTGATCGCGCCGCGATTCTGGGCAGGCTTTCTGTCGATGCCGGTGCTGGCCGCAATTTTCTCGGTGGTGGGTATCTGGGGCGGCCTGCTGGTCGGCGTGGAGTGGCTGGGCGTCTTTGAAGGCTCGTTCTGGGGTAATATGCAGTCTTCCGTGAGTTTCACCAGCGACGTGCTGAACGGCGTGGTGAAAAGCGTGGTGTTCGGCTTTGTATGCACCTGGATTGCGGTTTATCAGGGCTATGACTGCGTGCCGACCTCCGAGGGCATCAGCTCTGCAACCACCAGAACCGTGGTGTTCTCTGCGCTGGCAGTTCTGGGGCTGGACTTTGTGCTGACGGCAGTGATGTTTGGCGATCTGTGAACGGGGTACAATAATTGATGAAGACAAGGGATAACTCATGGCGCAAAGAAAGGCAGACCTGACCGTAGGGCTTTTCATGGTAGCGGGCCTAGCGGCGCTGCTGTTTCTGGCGCTACAGGTGAGCGGACTAACGCTCCGGCCGTCCGATGATTCCTACAGGCTTCACGCGAACTTTAATGACGCCGGAGGGCTGACGCCCCGCGCCCGGGTATCCATGGCGGGTGTGACCATCGGCAGTATCCGGGAAATTTCCCTGAATCGGGAGACTTTTCAGGCGCATGTGATCATGGACGTGAACGCTGGTATCGACAATATACCGGCAGACAGCGCTGCAGTTATACGTACATCTGGACTGCTGGGTGAACAGTATATTGATGTCTCCGTGGGCGGCGATATGGAATCACTTGCGGATGGTGACACCTTTTACAGCACCCAGTCAGCGATGAATCTGGAGCGACTGATATCCAATTTTGCGTCCGGTCAATAGAGAATTCAGAGGCGACGATGGTTTTTTTAAAGTGGGACAGGAATGACAGGAGAGGGGACAGGAATGATTGAAATCAGAAACGGTTTTCTGGCGGTGGCAATCCTGCTGTTCGGCGCGGCCATGCCGGCAAGTGCCGAGACAGCCGAAGATTTGCGTCAGTACGTTGATCGCAACACTCAGGCGCTGGTTGATCAGCTGAATGCTGAAAAGGGCCTTTATGAGGAAGACCCCGAGGCCTTCTATGCAAACATGGAAGAAGAGCTGACTGATTTCGTGGACTTTCGCCGGATTGCGGCCCGTGTTATGGGCCGCTACGCCCGCCAGACAACCCCTGAGCAGAGGGATGAGTTTGTGGCGAAGTTCAAGCGCAGCCTGTTCGACAGTTACGCCCAGGCGCTGGTCACCGCAGAAGAATTCGAAATCTCGGTAAAACAAGCGGACATCTACCCGCAGAATGACAGCCGCGCTTCTGTTCAGATGGAGGTCATCACCGCATCCGGCAACCGGTACCCGGTGACCTATTCCATGTACAAAACAGACGATGGGCGCTGGCTGATGGAAAACGTCATTGTGGAAGGCGTAAACATCGGTCTTGCGTTCCGGGATCGCTTCAGCCAGGAAATGGAAAAGCAGCGGGGTGAGATACAGGCCGTCATCGACGGCTGGGGCGATGCCATCAAGTCGCTGAATCTTGAGCAGGACGCCGGAAATTCATGAATGCGTCACCCCGACTTGACCTTGCCGGCGACCGGCTGAGTGTCAGCGGCAATATCACGCCGGACAATGCCGTCGGGGTCCGAAAGGAAGGAGAGCGGCTGATAGCGGGTCAGGGTCAGGCCGTCGTGGTTGACCTTTCCGGGCTCGGCGAGGTGCACAGTGTTGTGCTGTCGGTGCTACTGTGCTGGATCCGGTTTGCCCGAGCGCGCAGCCGGCCCCTGCGAGTTGAAGGGGCGGGGGACCGGTTTCAATCCCTCGCGGCATTGAGCGGTCTTGAAGAGCCGCTGTCCCGTAGCTGACCCGACCTTCGTAATCCGTTACAATTCCGCACCTGATTCATCAACGCCCGAGGAATTTTTATGGAATCCGCCGAAGTCGTCGAGCTGGTTAAAGAAGCATTACCGGACTGCGAAGTAGAAGTGCAGGTAGACGGCAACCACTACCTCGTCGTTGTGGTCGGCGAGGTGTTCGAGGGCCTGCCGACCATCAAACGGCAGCAGATGATCAACAAGGTGCTGTTCCAGCACATAATGGACGGCACCATACATGCCCTGCACCCGAAAGCATTTACCCCGGCAGAATGGGCGGCCCGTCAGGGCTGACAGGCCCAACAACAACAGGATTCAATCGTGGATAAACTTCTGATCAGAGGCGGAAAGCCATTGTCTGGTGAAATCCGGATTTCGGGGGCCAAGAACGCGGCGCTTCCGATTCTGGCAGCAACACTGCTGGCGGACGAACCGGTCACCGTTGGCAACCTGCCCCACCTGAACGACGTCACCACCATGATCGAGCTGCTTGGCCGCATGGGTGTTGAACTGATGATTGATGAGAAAATGAGCGTGGAAGTGCACGCCAATACCATCAAGCACTTCCATGCGCCCTACGAGCTGGTGAAAACCATGCGGGCCTCGATTCTGGTGCTGGGGCCGCTGGTGGCGCATTTCGGAGAGGCAGAGGTATCTCTGCCCGGCGGTTGTGCCATTGGTAGCCGCCCGGTAAACCTCCACATTCATGGCCTGGAAGCGATGGGTGCGGAAATAACGGTCGAGAACGGCTATATCAAGGCGAAGACCAACGGCCGCCTGAAGGGTGCTCACATTTTTCTCGATACCGTCACGGTCACGGGCACCGAAAACCTGATGATGGCAGCGGCGCTTGCCGACGGCAAAACAATTCTTGAAAACGCCGCCCGGGAACCGGAAGTGGTCGATCTGGCGGAATGCCTGATCGCCATGGGTGCTGACATCAAGGGGCACGGCTCGGCAACCATCGAGATCAATGGCGTCAAGCGGCTGCATGGCTGTCACTACAACGTGCTTCCGGATCGGGTTGAGACCGGCACTTATCTGGTGGCTGCAGCGGCCTCGCGGGGCAAGATTAAACTGAAGGATACCCGTGAAGATCTGCTTGAGGCGGTTCTGCTGAAGCTGGAAGAAGCCGGCGCGGAGATCGACACCGGCAAAGACTGGATATCCCTGGATATGAAGGGCAACCAGCCCAAAGCCGTAAGCATCCGTACCGCCCCCTATCCGGCGTTTCCGACGGACATGCAGGCGCAGTTTGCAGCCATGAATGCGGTTGCCAAGGGAACGGGCACCATTGTGGAGACGGTGTTCGAAAACCGGTTCATGCACCTACAGGAATTGATCCGCATGGGGGCCGACGTCACCCTGGAAGGCAACGCCGCGATCATCAAAGGGGTTGATCACCTGACCGGCGCTCCGGTTATGGCGACGGATCTGCGGGCCTCTGCCAGCCTGGTGATTGCCGGCCTTGTGGCCGAGGGCGATACGATCGTAGACCGGATTTACCATATCGACCGGGGCTACGAGTGTATTGAAGAAAAGCTGCAGTTGCTTGGCGCCAGTATCCGCCGCTTGCCAGCGTAAAGACACTGACCGGAACAGAGCATGACCAATACCATTACCATCGCACTGTCGAAGGGCCGCATTCTTGACGAGACCCTGCCGCTGCTCAAAGAGGCGGGTATCGAGCTGGTCGACGATGTCAAAAAATCCCGCAAGCTGGTGTTTCCCACTACCGATCCAAATGTCCGGATTCTGGTTCTGCGCGCGACCGACGTGCCCACCTATGTTCAGTACGGTGGCGCGGATCTGGGTGTGACCGGCAAGGATGTGTTGATGGAACATGGTGGCGAGGGGCTGTATGAGCCGCTAGACCTGAATATTTCCCGGTGCCGGCTGATGACGGCCGGTATCAAGGGCCAGCAGGCGCCTGCGGGTCGAATCCGGGTGGCCACCAAGTTCGTAAATCTTGCCCGACGTTATTACGCGGCCCAGGGTCGACAGGCGGATATCATCAAGCTTTATGGTGCAATGGAGCTGGCGCCGATTCTGAATCTGGCGGATGAAATCGTTGATATTGTGGATACCGGGAATACGCTGAAGGCCAATGGCCTGGAGGCCCGGGAGCTGATTGAGCACATTAGCAGCCGCCTGGTGGTGAATCGTACGTCCATGAAGATGAAACATCAGGGTCTTAACCCCATAATTGAGAAAATGTCGGCTGCTGTGGAAAAACGCCGGGCTTCTGAGTAGTCAGCGGTCGGGGAAGGGTTATCCAAAACACGCTCCTTACGGCACATCCATGTGACGCTTGGGCTCCGCCATCCATGGCTCCGCACAGTTTTGGATAACCCTTCCCCGACCGCTTCCCGTGCCTCGGGGTCGCTTCAACACTATTGAATTAATATTTCATTGCAGGGTTTGGAAATGACCGATATCAGCGTCAAACGACTGAATGCTTCCCAGAGTGACTTTGACAGTGAGTTGTCCATGCTATTGGCGTGGGAAGACAGCGTGGATCAGTCCGTAAACGAATCGGTCCGTCATATCCTGCATCAGGTCAAAACCCGCGGAGACGCAGCCGTTCTCGAATTCACTGAGAAGTTTGACCGTTTGAAGGTCGGCTCTGTCGCTGAACTGGAAATAAGTCATGAGCGTCTGCAGAAGGCGCTGAACGCGATTCCGGGAGACCAGCGTGTGGCGCTGGAGAAGGCGGCCGAGCGTGTTCGTGATTATCACGAGCGCCAGAACCAGAAATCCTGGCAGTACGAGGATGACGACGGCACGGTACTGGGCCAGAAGGTAACGCCGCTGGACCGGGCGGGGCTGTATGTGCCGGGTGGTAAGGCGGCATATCCGTCCTCTGTAATCATGAATGCCATTCCTGCCAAAGTTGCAGGCGTTGGTGAAGTGATCATGGTGGTGCCCACACCGGATGGCGTTGTGAATGACATGGTGCTGGCGGCAGCGGCCATTGCCGGGGTGGATCGGGTGTTCTGTGTGGGCGGCGCCCAGGCCGTTGCTGCGCTGGCCTACGGCACGGAGACAATTCCAGCCGTCGATAAAATCGTTGGGCCGGGCAATATTTTCGTGGCCACGGCGAAGCGGGAAGTGTTTGGCACGGTCGGCATCGACATGATTGCCGGGCCGTCGGAGATTCTGGTGATCTGTGACGGCCAGACGGATCCGGACTGGATCGCCATGGATCTGTTTTCGCAGGCGGAACACGACGAGCAGGCGCAGTCGATTCTGATCAGCCCCGATGGCGCGTTTCTGGATGCGGTGGAGAAAAGCATCAATGCGCTTCTGCCGACCCTTGAGCGGGCAGATATCATTCGCACGTCAATGACGGATCGTGCTGCGCTGATTCAGGTTGCGGATCTTACCGAGGCTGCCGCCGTTGCCAACCGCATAGCGCCGGAGCATCTGGAGCTGTCGGTAGAAAACCCGGAGGCCATGCTTGACCAGATTCGCCACGCCGGGGCTATTTTTATGGGGCGGTACACGGCGGAGGCGCTGGGCGACTACTGCGCCGGGCCAAACCATGTTCTGCCCACCAGCGGCACGGCGCGGTTCTCCTCCCCGCTGGGGGTTTATGATTTTCAGAAGCGCTCGTCCATTATCGGTTTCAGTGCATCCGGTGCCGACAGAATGGGGCGGGTGGCGTCCGTTCTGGCCAGGGGCGAGGGGCTGACGGCCCACGCGCGTTCGGCGGAATACCGGGTTAATGACTAAAAGGGCAGCACATACGATGAGCAAGTTCTGGAGCCCGCTGGTGAGTGACCTGGTGCCCTATGTGCCGGGGGAACAGCCGAAAATGTCGAATCTGGTAAAGCTGAACACCAACGAGAACCCGTTCGGGCCGTCGCCAAAGGTTGTGGAGGCTATTCGAACGGAGCTCAATGACAATCTCAGGCTGTATCCGGATCCGGAAGGGGAAGCCCTGAAAGCGGCCATCGCCCGCCATTACGATGTAAACCCGGATCAGGTGTTTCTGGGTAACGGCTCTGATGAGGTGCTGGCGCATATCTTTTACGGTCTGTTTCAGCACGGCCAGCCGGTACTGTTTCCGGACATTACCTACAGTTTTTACCCGGTTTACTGCGGGCTGTACGGCATTGAGGGCAAAACGATAGCCCTGACGGATACCTTTGAAATCAATCCGGACGATTATGCCCAGCCCAATGGCGGCGTGATTTTTCCCAATCCGAACGCGCCGACAGGCCGCTTTCTGGCGCTTTCGAAGGTTGAGGCGATCCTGGCCGCCAACCCCGAGCGGGTCGTGGTGGTTGATGAAGCCTATGTGGATTTTGGCGGCGAGTCGGCGATTGCGCTGGTCAACAGATACCCGAATCTGCTGGTCAGCCAGACCCTCTCCAAGGCGCGGTCCCTGGCCGGGTTGCGAGTGGGTTTTGCGGTTGGCCACCCGGATCTGATCGAAGCATTGAATCGCGTCAAAAACAGCTTTAACTCCTATCCGCTTGACCGTCTGGCCCAGGCAGGCGCTGTTGCCGCGTTTGAGGACAACAGCTGGTTCAGGGCAACCTGCGAAGGGGTGATTGGCGAGCGCGACTGGGTCACGGCCAAACTCGAGGCTCTGGGCTTCGAGGTCTTGCCGTCAGCCGCCAACTTCGTCTTTGCGCAGCATCCTGATCATGCCGGAGAGGCTCTCGCTAGAGGGCTGCGGGAACAGGGGGTGATCGTGCGCCATTTTAACAAGCCGCGAATCGACAACTTCCTTCGCATCACAACCGGGACCGCTGACCAGAACAAGCGCCTGATTGACGTTTTGACCAATATTCTCTGAGCGTCTGGCGCCGTTCACGACTAACACGGGAGGTGGGCCATGGCGTCCAGAACCGAGATTCTAGACTTATTGACCGACTGGCTAAGGCCGACGGAGTTCAAGGACTATTGCCCCAACGGTTTGCAGGTCGAAGGCACCGACACCGTCAACCGGATTGTTACTGGCGTAACCGCTTCCGGGGCGCTTTTGGACGCGGCGATTGAGGCAGAAGCCGATATGGTTCTGGTGCACCACGGCTATTTCTGGAAAGGGGAAGATCAGGCGATTCGCGGGATGAAGCGTGAGAGAATCCGGCGGTTGCTGGATCACGACATCAACCTGGTTGCCTATCATCTACCGCTGGATGACCATCCGGAATACGGCAACAATCGCCAGCTTGCCGACCTGCTTGATATCCGGAATCCGCAGCCGCTTGCAGGCCTGGTCTGGGCTGGGGATCTTGATTCGCCCCTGACGCCGCTGCAACTGGAGGAGCGGATTGCAAAAGCACTGAACCGGCCGCCCCTCTATGTCGGGTCCGGCGTCGAGAAGATTGCCCGCGTTGGCTGGTGCACGGGCGCGGCCCAGGGTTTTATTGATACCGCGCTGGAAGCCGGCCTGGACGCTTACATCAGCGGCGAAATTTCAGAGCCGACCACTCATACAGCCCGTGAGTGCGGCATTCACTATTATGCTGCCGGACACCACGCCACCGAGCGTTACGGGGTCCAGGCCCTTGGCAGGGCCCTGGAATCCGTTTTCGGTGTGGAGCACCGGTTTATCGACTGTGATAATCCTGTTTAGAACGCCCGGGAGGCTCTGGCGTCAGTCCTTTTTCTGGTCGTCTTTCTGGTTTTCCGGCAGGCCAAAGTCTTCTGACAGCGTGCCTTTGTCCTTGGGGTCGCTTTTGGGCGCATAGTCCCGTGGTGGTTCGGTGCCTTCCTTATTCGAGGCGCCGCCTTCAAGGCGGGCCCTGGCAGCTTCCTGCTCCAGCTCGTGCAGCCATTCTTCATCGTTGCACAGCCGGTTCGCGCCACGGGCCATGTGTTGATTGACATCCCGGTAGCTGTCGTTGAAGCGGCGGAGCAGATGCGCTGATTCCATGAAATGCTCGTTCACCTGGGCCTGGTAGCGGGTGTACTCGTTCCTGACTTCTTCAACTTGCTGTTCGGCGCGCCGCTGCCTCAGCGTTGAACCCTGGCCGCTCCGGCCGATGAGTACGCCGATAATCAGTCCGACAATCAATGCAGCGATGGCTGCCAGAATCAGGTTGTTCATAGTTTACATCGTCCTTTTATTGAATCTGTCGCAACGTGGCGACAAGTTGCAAAATCGGCCACAATACGCCGCCGATCATATCGACCCCAACCGGGATCTGCACCCATGAACTTTCAGACTCACACTCATATGACGCCGATGGAACGCTACCAGAGAGACCTGGAACGCCCGGAGTTTCAGCGTGATTCCGCTCAGGAAGATGCTGTCCGTCGTTTGCAGTCATTTTACGACAAACTGATCGTGGCGGAAAGTAAGCGTCAAAAGCCAATGGAAAAACTACGCCTAAAGTTGAATAAAGGCCGCGAGACTCCGGTGAAAGGCCTCTATTTCTGGGGCGGTGTGGGTCGGGGCAAGACCTACCTGATGGATACGTTTTATGAAGCCCTGCCGTTTGAGCGCAAGATGCGGGTTCATTTCCACCGTTTTATGCAGCGGGTTCACAAGGAAATGAGGGCCCTCAAGGGCAAGAAAAATCCATTGGACATTGTGGCAAAGCAGTTTGCAGACGAAACCCGCGTTATCTGCTTCGACGAATTCTTCGTATCGGATATTGGCGATGCGATGATTCTGGCGACGCTGATGGACGGGCTTTTCAGCCGGGGCGTCACTCTGGTCAGCACATCGAATATTGTGCCCGACGGCCTCTACAAGGACGGTCTTCAGCGTGCCCGATTCCTCCCCGCCATCGAGCTGGTCAAAAAGCACACGGACGTGGTCAATGTCGACGGCGGTGTCGATTACCGGCTGCGCACCCTTGAGCAGGCGGAACTCTTTCATTTTCCGCTGGACGAAGAATCGGATATCAGCCTGAAGAAAAGCTTTGACAGCCTGGCCATTGAAGGCGGCAGCCACAGCCTTGAACTGGACATCAATGGCCGCACACTGAAGGCCATTAACCTCGCGGACGACGTGGTGTGGTTTGATTTCAAAACGCTCTGCGACGGCCCCCGCAGCCAGAATGATTACATCGAGCTGGCACGGGAGTTCCACGCCGTGATCATCAGTAACGTGCCGGTCATGGGCAAGGAGAGAGAAGATCAGGCGCGACGGTTCATTAACCTGATTGACGAATTTTACGACCGCAACGTCAAGGTCATTCTGTCCGCCGAGGCGGCCATTACCGAACTCTACACCGGTGGGCGGCTCGCGTTTGAATTTGAACGCACGGAATCGCGGCTGTTGGAAATGCAGTCCCGGGACTATCTGGAAGCGCCTCACAGGGCGTGATGATCATTTCAAAAGAGGTTTGCAAATGAGCACCGACAACGTGGTGATTGTAAGCGGTGTACGCACCCCCATGGGAGGTTTCCAGGGCAGTCTGGCCGACATGTCTGCGCCTGAGCTGGGGGGCATCAGCATCGCCGAGGCGGTCCGCCGTGCCGGCCTGCAACCGGCGGACGTGCAGGAAGTGATCATGGGTAACGTGTTGCCGGCCGGGCTGAAACAGGGCCCCGCCAGACAGGCGATGCGCAAGGCCGGCCTGCCTGACAGCACCGGTGCCACCACCATCAACAAACTCTGTGGTTCAGGCATGAAGGCCGCGATGTTCGCCCACGATCTGATTAAAGCCGGCACCAATGACATCATGGTGGCAGGCGGGATGGAAAGCATGTCCAACGCGCCCTATCTGCTTTTGAATGCGCGCAAAGGCTATCGTATGGGGCCGGGGGACGCTGCCCAGGATCATATGTTTGTGGATGGCCTGGAAGATGCGGAGACAGGTCGGCTGATGGGGTCATTTGCCCAGGACATGGCCGATCAGAAAGGTTATACCCGTGAGGATATGGACAGCTACGCCATACAGTCCCTGGAGCGCGCCAGATCGGCCATTGAACAGGGTCTGCTGAAAGATGAAATCATCCCGGTGACGGTCAGGTCCCGAAAGGGAGACCGGCTGGTCGAGCACGATGAGCAGCCATTTAACGCCAATATTGAAAAAATCCCGAGTCTCCGACCGGCCTTCAAAAAAGACGGCACGGTGACCGCGGCCAACGCTTCATCCATCTCCGATGGCGCGTCAGCGCTGGTTCTGATGCGGGAATCCGAAGCCCGGAAGCGCGGGTTGAAGCCCCTGGCAAGGATTGTCGCCCACAGCACCCAATCCCGGCATCCCTCAGAATTTACCTGTGCGCCGGTTGGTGCCATCGAGACCCTGTTCGCCAAAACCGGCTGGACAAAAGACGATGTGGATCTGTTCGAGATCAACGAGGCCTTTGCGATGGTTGCAATGATGCCAATCCGCGAACTGGGGCTGGACCCGGCCAGAGTGAACGTCCATGGCGGCGCCTGTGCCCAGGGGCACCCCGTCGGTTCCACCGGCTCGCGGCTGCTGGTCACGCTGATGCACTCGCTGAAGCATTACGGCAGGCATAAAGGCGTTGCGGCCCTGTGCATCGGTGGTGGTGAGGCGACGGCGATGGCCATTGAAATGCTACAGTGAATGAAAACTGTTCGGGCCAGAGCCAGCGCCTTTCGCGGGCCCTGGCCGGTGGGTCCTGATCAACTCAGCCCTCATTGGCGGATGGATCCGCTTCTCCCTGACCGGGCAAGAGCGCTGTTTCTCTGCTACTGGAGGCAAGCTGAGCCAGCTCCTTGGTGCTATTTTCCAGAATGGCGTTGCGGAATTCGCGGTCGTATTCCGACAGCTTGTTAAAGCTGATCATGCTGCGGATTTCTCTGATGTATTCCTCGCCGCGCTCGGAATAGCTGACCAGTCCGGCTGCCAGCGCGGTGCCGCTCGCGAAGCGGTTTGCGTCACGGGCCTTGAGCCGCAGGTCGCGAACCAGCTGATACGCGGGGTGGCGGTTGAGATTCTGAATATAGCCGGTGATGGAACGGTAAGGTGATGAAAATGCCGCAACCTCATGGCTCTTTCCCTCTTCCCGGCCTTGGGGAACAATACCGCAACCTTTGGTGAAGCACCATTGCCCGAACAGATTGTTGCCTTTCAGGGCAAATCTGGATGTGCCCCAGGCGGATTCGTTTGCCGCCTGGGCCATGATCAGTGACGGTGGGATAACGTCCAGTCGTGAGCGAAGCCGCCGGAACATTTCATCGCTTCCCGACTCTTCATCCACCCGCAGGCGCTCGGCCTGATTTTCCAGCCAGCTGGTTTCGGCGTCAGACAGCGTGTCCTGGCGACTGAGGGTTTCCAGGTACTGGCGTTCAATCAGGATTCTGGAGTTCGCCAGAACTATGCGCGGATACAGAAAAGAGAAAAACGTATTTTTCTTTTCGCTGACGTCCTCGTACTGGGCGAAATCCGGGAGCTCCTGCTGCGCCCAACCGGGCAGTGCCGGCATGTCGGCGAGGGTGATGTCCTCACCGGCGCCGACACCCCCACTGCTTGGGGCAGGCACGTGCAAAGCGCCCCAAAGGGCGAAGGCGACCAGCGGAAAAACCAGTAAAGCAACCCTGATACCTGCAGACATAAAACCTCTCACTATGCGAATTCAAACGCAATTATAACAGGGTCTGCGAGTTTTTTTCCGCTCCGGTCCGGTTTGAACTCAGAAGAAGAGTTTCATGCCCGCCATGACACCTTCATCAAGGTTGAGATCGCCGCGGCCTTCGAAGTTGGTATTGATGTAGCGATACCCCAAAAACACCTCGGCGTTACGGATTATCCGGTAACTGCCGCGCAGCTCCAGGCTGGTGGCGTCTTCGGAATCGCCGAACGACAGAATGCTGGGTGCGTAATGCAGCCCGCCGGTAAATGACAGCCCGGGCGCGTCCGGAATATTAACGGTTGCGAAACCGCCGAGGGCGACCGCTCCGCCGTCACGGCGACGGCGGTCGTCGTCCCAGGCCAGTGCCCGAAAGCCCAGGCCGGCCGTGGTCGGAAGGTTGCCGAGCGCGGTTCGGCCCTGGGCGTGAAAGTCGATATTGCCAATGTGGCGCTTGCCTTCGTGATAGGTGTAACCGGCACCGAGTTGCATATCAGAGTTTGTTTCAAAAAAGTTGATCTGGCCTTTTGCCGAGTCATTGGTGAGGCTGATGTCCGCATCAGCCGCAAAGGCTGTCGGGGTGACCAGCGACAGCAGGACCAGAGAAATACGGGATGCTTTCATGCTTTTACCTTTAGGTGGTGCGAATTTGGTTAATGGTAACGAGACCTGGATGGCCCCTCAACTTAAAACGTTTTAAGGGAGCGGGTGCGAAACGGCGTTCAGTGGCTGGTGGTATCGCCGCCCTGGTCCAGGTCGTCCGGGGACGCATTTTCCGCCGGCACGCGATACTCCTCGTTTGCCCAGGCGCCAAGGTCGATCATCTTACATCTTTCCGAGCAGAAAGGGCGGTGGGGATTGTTGTCATTCCATTCGATGGACTTTTTGCAGGTGGGGCAATCTACTTTCATAAAACCCTTGTCGGATACGGCGTTGATGCGCTCAGGACGCGCTGGATTTACAGTATTGTTCCAGAACTGCTCTGAGCATTTCAATGTTTACCGGCTTTGCAACAAACGAATCCATGCCTGCTTCACGGCAAAGCTCCTCGTCTTTTTCCATGGCGCTGGCGGTCAGTGCAACGACAGGAACCCGTTCACCACTCCGGGTGCTCTCCCACTGGCGCAGTCGGCGGGTGGCTTCGAAGCCGTCCACCCTGGGCATGACGCAATCCATAAAAATCAGGTCGAACGAATGCCTCGGCCAGAGGCTGGACGCCGCCTCGCCATCGTTGGCGGTCATTACGTCGCAGCCCAGTTTCTCGAGCAGTTTTTGGGTCAGTTTGCGGTTGACCGGGTTATCCTCAACCAGCATGACGCTCATACTTTTGCATGGGAGCTCCCGTGGACGGGTAGCCCTGCTGCCCGTCTGGAGCGAGAACCGCGTGAGAAAAACCCGCCTGTTGCGTGCTGCGTCGGCAAATAACTGATGGAGAATCAGCGTCAGGCAGGATTCCCGAAGCGATTTGCTGAGAAACGCATCGGCCCCCGCCCGGCGGAAGTGTTCCGCATCGCCACGCTGGGGATTGGATGACAGAACCAGCAGCCGCGTGTGTTCCCATTCGGGATTACTGCGAATCTGCCTGCACAGCAGATCGCTGTCCATATCCGGCACGAAGCCGTCCAGTGCAATGGCATCGAAAGCGTCGCCGGCATCGGCCGCCTGCCTGAGGGAGGTCAGCGCCTCACCGGCTGATTTCACCGCCTCAATGGCCAGATCGTGCCGGGACAGCATTTCCAGGGTGATCTTCCGGGACAGTTCATAGGAATCCACCACCAGAATCCGTTTGCCACGGATCAGGCTGGTGTCCGGGCGCGCCTGTTGTGCGCTTTCCGGTGCGAAGGGCAGCGACAGTTCAACCCAGAAGGTGGAGCCTTCACCCGGCTGGCTTTCCAGGTCCATCGTACCGTCCATCAGCCGGACAAGCTGACGTGAGATGGTCAGGCCAAGCCCCGCCCCGGGCATCTGCCGCTGAAAGCGCTGGCCAAGCTGCACGTAAGGTTCGTACACCAGTTCCGCGTCAGCAGGGCCGATACCGATGCCGGTGTCCTCCACGGACATTCGCAGCCTGGCGATCCTGTCCCGGCGCCCAAGTACTTCAATGCTGATCAGCACATGGCCGGAATCGGTGAACTTGATGGCGTTGGCGGTCAGGTTCAGCAGAATCTGACGCAGCCTCACCGGGTCGCCTTCCAGCGCCCGGGGCAGGTTTTCGTCGATCCTCAGTTCCAGTGCCAGACCTTTTTCCCGGGCTTTGGAGCCCAGCATGTGGACCAGATCATTCAGCGTGTCCCGCAGGTCGAACGGTATCTCGTCCAGCACCAGCTTGCCTGCTTCCATGCTGGAAATGTCCAGAAGGTCGTTAATGATAGAAGACAGCCCTTCGGCAGCGTTCAGAAGGGTATGAACGTAATCTTTCTGGTCGGTATCCAGGGGCGTGTCGGACAGCAGGTTGGCGTATCCCAGAACCGATTGCAGCGGGATGCGCAGTTCGTGGCTGATGTTGGCCAGAAACTGGCTTTTGGCGTGATTGGCGCGAACGGCTTCGTCCCGCTCGTCCTGGGAGCGGGCCGAGCTCTGGCGTAAGGATCGGGTATCCTCCAGAAGCTGAAGGCGCATGGTATTCAACGCCTGTTCGAGCTCGCTCAGCTCATCACTGCGGCGCGGTGGCCGCCTGTTCAACTGAAGAGGCTCAATCAGGGCGTCCAGGTTCAGTCGGGCGGCGTAGTCGGCGATGGTTTCCAGGTGACGCGACAGGGTGAAGCGCACAATCAAAAGCAAGCCAAGGGTGCCGAGCATGACGAATATAGACTGGAATAACAGGGTAATCAGGGCCCGGTCCAGAATTTCCGCGTGTACTTTCTCCAGGGAAGAGGTGAGCGTCAGGGTGCCCATGGGTTCCTGACTTTCCGGTTCGGCGCGGTCGAATACCAGCGGGAAGGATCGGGAAATAACCCGGCCGTCAGGGTAGGTGCCGGTATTGAATTCCTCACCACTGGTGGTGACGACCCGGGCATGCTGAATGGCCGGGATCGCCCGCATGTCACCAAGACTGCTGTCAACCTCGGAATAGTCCATCAGCCAGAGGTTGCTGCTCATGCTGCCGGCTACCAGTTCCGCCGCTTTTTCCTGGGTATTCTTCAGCTCACTGGTGCGGCGTTCAACTTCACCGATCATCTGCACCCCGGTGGCTGCCAGGGACAGCAGCACACTGAACAGCAGCACATACACCAGCAACCGGGCCGCCAGTGGGCGCACGCCTATTCGTCTGTCAGAGCGGGGCGCAGGCAAGGCACGTTTCCCTGTGTCAAGTGGTGAAAAGTGTCGAGTGGTGAAAAGAACCATGGGGAGTCTAGCAGACCGTCACCACTTGGACACCTTCATGGCCACCGGCCCTTACGAAGCGGAAGCGTACGTTCAGATCATACAGGTGTGCGCCGTAGATCCGCTCTTCCTCCCGCCCGCGGCGAAAGGACGGTCTCGGGTCATAGCTCACCACGTCCTCGATCAGGGCTTTCAGATCGGGATAGTGTTCTGGCGACAGGCCGGCCAGCTGTTGTTCAGCTTCTGGCAGGAACTCTACTGCCAGCTTTTCCGTTGGCGCGGCCTCTGCCCAGCCCAGCCTGGCGTCGGGCACAGAATCCGCGAAGGGCAGATAGGGTTTGATATCAAGAATGGGGGTGCCGTCAATCAGATCATGATCGCTGATGTTCAGCACCAGATTGCCGTCGGCATCCTCGCCCAGGCCTCGATTGCGCACAACCGATAGCCCGAGGCTGTTGGGCCGAAACGGCGAACGGCTGGAGAAAACTCCAACTTTGCGGTTGCCGCCCAGGCGGGGTGGCCGCACCACCGGGCGCCATTCCGCCCGCACCGCCTCATGAAACTGGAAGATCAGCCAGAGATGACTGGACGTTTCCAGGCCCCGGAACGCATCTTCCCGGTTGTAAGGGGGGGTGATGACGAGCCGGGCGTGGGCATGCCGCGTCAGTCCGGGCTGGCGGGGTACGCCGAACTTGTCTTTAAAGCACGACCGGGTGATGGCAATGGCGGTCATTGTCAGCGCATCGGCGGCTGGCCTGGCGTGGTGTCGGCTCATATCCATGGCTACGGTTGCGGGTTGAAAGGCGTCAGTAAGGCCGGTTAATACTGCCAGAAAAGAAGAGTTCAATCCTCAGAATCAGCGATGCCTGGTCACTGAAGCTTTTTTCTCTGGGGAATTCGACGGCCGGAATAACCTCGCCAAACAGCCAGTCGCCGTAAATACGATAGCGCCAGGTAAGGTCCGCAAAGACAGAGTTATGACGCCAGTTTGGTTGGCTGTCCCCGAAAAACCCGATCCTCGGGTTGAGGGTTGCCCGGTTATTCAGCCGCTTGTACCCGTTCAGCGTCTGGGAAAACTCGAACCGTCGCTCTGAGTGCAGCCACACCAGCTCGGAAGACAGCACGCCCTGCCAGCCGTTACCCAGGTCACGGCTGGCTGCGAAGGAGCTGCGGGCGCCCCAGCCATCCTGATGAAAATAGTAGATGCGTTGCTTGACAGAAAATCCCCAGTGGGCGCCCGGTTGCCACTGTTTTTCTGCGGTTGCGCGCCAGAACGCATCGGCGGGTATCCGCAGTCGTACGCCCAGGTCATTACTCAGGTTGACTGCGTCTCCCACCTGCGACAGAAAGCGCAACGCGCCGGTTGGCTCGGTATCGCTGCGGGCGGTTTCCGTAAGCTGGCGGTTGCGGCGGCGTTCGGAGAGTGGAATCAGCTCGTCGCTCTCGCTTTCAACCACCAGCCGAAGTTTGCGCTGGACGGTGGGAATGTCCAGGCGGAACTTGGCCTCGGGGTCGAACTGCGCCGGGTTTCCGTATTCTGACTCGGTGGCAAACCCCACCCGGAGGTAGCTTTCGTTGTCTGGCAGGGCCTGTCGGCTTCCAGAGAAGGTGCGGTCTGCCCACTCGCCAAGGGCCTGAACCCGGCGCCCCTGGGTTTTCTCCTGCCGGATAACCCAGTTTGAAAAGCTTAGCCAGTAGGAATCTTCTGGTTCCCGCCAGTACTCCTGGGGTTCAAAGGTAAAAAAAGAGTAGGGAAGCTGCTCCGGCAGCGGTTGATGGCTATCCCCCAGAAGACCGGCAGGCGATTCCGTTGTGCCCCTGGCCATTGCCGCTGCCAGTGCCATCATCAGCATAACGGCCAGTTTCGATGGGGCAGAGCGCAGGAGAGAGGACAGGCGATAAAAGCAATGGTTCAGGGTCAATCATCCAGTCCGTTAAAAGTCATTCATAAACCGGGTGTGCAATTCAGCCACCTGCGCCCTGGCGCGCTCAACGCCAGCGGCATTATCAATCACATGATCCGCTTTTGCCAGGCGATTGCTGCGCGACATCTGGGCATCAATAATCCGCTGAACCTGCTCCGGACTGTTGCCGTCTCTGGTTGCGGTTCTCTCAATCTGGGTTTCGACCGGCACATCAATCACCACGATTCGGTCAACCAGTTTGTGCTGGTCGGTTTCCAGTAACAGCGGCGATATCAGCAAGGTGTAGGGCAGGTGATAGTCCCGGGGGTGAAGCTGGTTCAGCATGGCCTCGCGGATTAGCGGGTGCAGCAGGCTTTCCAGCCATTTTCGTTCGGCCTCATCCTGAAAGATCAGGCTGCGCAGCTCTGCCCGGTCAAGGCCGCCGGACGGCAGCAGAATCCGTTCGCCGAAGTGCTCCGCTATGGCCCTGAGCGCAGGTGTGCCGGGCTCAACCACTTCGCGAGCGATATCGTCGGCATCCACCCAGTGAACACCCAGCTCCGCGAACAGGCGCGCAATGGTGGATTTACCGGACCCGATGCCGCCGGTCAGCCCGACGATTTTCACTGAATCGGCCATCAGAACCCCAGGTAGGCAAACCAGGCGGCCTGTATCTCCGCCCCGAACCAGAGGCAAAGCAGACCGGCAGCCGCCAGGTAAGGGCCGAACGGAATGGGGACTTCCCGGCCCTGTTTGCGGAACACAATCAGGCTGATACCCACAAGGGCGCCGACCACAGACGAGAGCAGGATCACCGCGGGCAACAGCTGCCAGCCCAGCCAGGCCCCCAGCGCTGCCAGTAGCTTGAAGTCGCCATGCCCCATGCCTTCCTTGCCGGTCACTAGCTTGAACAGCCAGTACACCGACCAGAGCGAGAGGTAACCGGCAATGGCGCCCCAGAACGCATTGCTGAAATCGGTGAAGGTAGTGAAATAGTTCAGAATCAGGCCAAGCCACATCAGCGGCAGGGTCATGCTGTCTGGCAGTAGCTGGGTATCAAAATCGATAACGGTCAGGGCGATCAGCGTCCACACCAGTACCAGCGCCCAGAGCGCCGCAACGCTGGGGCCGATAAGCAGGACGGTGATCAGTGAGAAGATTGCCGTAACCGCTTCGATGATCGGATATCGGGGCGAGATGCGAGTTTTGCAGGAAGAACACCGGCCTTTCAGAACCAGGTAACTCACCACCGGGATGTTTTCCCAGGGTCTGATGCTGTGGCTACAGGAAGGGCAGGTGGACGCCGGGGAAGACAGGGTAACCGGCTCGGCGGCTGTCCGGCTGGCCTCCGGCAGTTCCAGGAATTCCTCGCACTGACAGCGCCAGCCCTGCTCCATCATCCGGGGCAGGCGCAGGATAACGACATTCAAAAAACTGCCGATGCACAGAGAAACAAAAGCAACAACGGTATAGAGCAGCCAGGGAGTGGCCAGCAAAGTATCCAGATTAAACATCACAGACCCAGATCAGAAAAACCAATCAACCGACAACCTGACCCATCTGGAAGATCGGCAGATACATGGCGATGATCAAACCACCCACCAGCACGCCCAGTACCGACATGATCATCGGTTCCATCAGCGCCGTGAGGTTATCGACCATATCATCCACCACCGCCTCGTAGTGCTCCGCCACTTTTTCCAGCATCTCATCCAGGTTACCAGACTCTTCACCAATAGCGGTCAGCTGCACAGCCATAACCGGAAACACATCCTGCTGTCGCATGGACGCCTGAAGCTGGGTACCGCTGGATACGTCGTTCTTCACCCGCTGAATGGCATCCCGATAGACCGCATTGCCGGTTGCGCCGGCCACGGAATCCAGTGCGTCGACCAGAGGTACGCCTGCAGCAAAGGTTGTGGACAGAACGCGGCCGAATTTCGCAACCGCAGACTTGTCGATGATTTCACCCATGACCGGAATTTTCAGCACATACTTGTCAACCAGGTCAGAGAACTTCTGGGAGCGTCGTTTGGACTCTCTGAACAGGAAAATCGTACCGATAATGGACAGCAGCACCACAAACCACCATTTCTGCATCCATTCCGACAAACGAACCACCATCTGGGTGAACACAGGCAATTCAGCGCCGAATCCCTGGAAGAGGCTTTCAAACTGGGGAACAACCTTGACCAGCAATATCGCCGTCACAACGATTGCGACCACTACAACGGCAATGGGGTAGGTCATCGCCTTTTTGACCTTTTTCTTGAGAATTTCCGTTTTCTCGAGATAGGTCGCAATCCGATCCAGCATTTTCTCCAGGGCACCGGCTTTTTCGCCGGAATCCACCAGGTTGCAGTAGAGGTCATCAAAATGTTTCGGGTGTTTCCGAAGCGCGCCCGCAAAGCTGGTGCCGGAAGCAATGTCGTTGCGAACGCTCATCACCAGTTCCTGGAGCCCTTTGTTCTCAAGGCCATCCGCGACGATATCGAAACTCTGGACCAGGGGCACACCCGCTTTCATCATGGTAGCCAGCTGGCGGGTAAGCATGGCGATGTCAAAAGGCGTGATTTTTTTGCTGCCGCCGAACAGCGGTTTGGGTTTCTTTTTAACCTTGTTGGGAATAATGCCCTGCTTTCTTAACTGGGCTTTCACCAGCGCAAGGTTGGACCCGGTCAGTTCCCCCTGGGACTTGTTGCCCTTACGGTCTTTGCCTTCCCAAACGTACGATTCCAGTTTCTGCGCTTTCTCTGCCATGCTTAATCCTTCGTCACGCGGTTGGCTTCCTCAAGGCTGGTCACGCCCTCGATCACTTTTCGTAGGGCGGATTGCCGTAACGTTCTGAAGCCTTCGGCCTGAGCCTGTTTTGCAATTTTGATGGAACTGGCCTCTTCCATAATCATGTTCGCCAGTTCGTCGGTAATCTTGACCACCTCGTAAATACCGACGCGGCCTTTATATCCATTAGTGCATTTATCACAGCCCTTGGGGCGGAACAACGTGAACCCTGTATCAATTTGTTCCTGTGAGAACCCTTCCGCTAAAAGAGTGTCTCTTGGAATGTCTGATGCCTGTTTGCAGGCTTTACACAATCGGCGCCCCAGGCGCTGGGCGATGATCAGGCTGACAGAGGTGGCAATGTTGAAGGCGGGCACGCCCATGTTCATCATCCGCGTCAGGGTTTCGGCAGCGCTGTTGGTGTGCAGTGTAGACAGTACCAGGTGACCGGTCTGGGCGGCCTTGATGGCAATGTTCGCGGTTTCCAGATCCCGGATTTCGCCCACCATGATGATGTCCGGGTCCTGGCGCAGGAAGGCGCGCAGCGCTTCGGCAAATCCCAGGCCTACGCGGTTGTTAACGTTGACCTGGTTCACGCCTTCCAGGTTGATCTCCGCCGGGTCCTCGGCGGTTGAAATATTCAGCTCGGGCGTATTGAGTATGTTCAGGCCGGTATAGAGCGAAACCGTTTTGCCGGAACCGGTGGGCCCGGTCACCAGAATCATGCCCTGGGGCTGTTCCAGCGCTTCCATATACAGCTGCTTCTGGTCGTCCTCATAGCCCAGCGCATCAATGCCCATCTGCGCCTGGCTCGGGTCCAGAATCCGCAGAACGATTTTTTCACCCCAGAGCGTGGGCAGGGTGTTCACCCGGAAGTCGATGGCCTTGGTCTTGGACAGCTTCATCTTGATGCGGCCGTCCTGGGGCACCCGGCGCTCGGAAATATCCAGTTGCGCCATGATCTTGATACGAGCCGCGATTTTTGGCGCCAGCTTGATGGAAGGCTTGGACATCTCTTTAAGAATGCCGTCCGTCCGGTATCTGACCCGATAGACTTTTTCATAGGGTTCGAAGTGAACGTCGGACGCGCCGCCGCGGATGGCATCCAGCAGCATCTTGTTCACAAATTTGACGATCGGGGCATCGTCCACCTCGTTGGTGGCAACGACGGCGCCATCATCATCCTGCTCGCCGCCTTCTGTCTCCACGCCTTCCAGGTCGGCGTCGTCCAGGTTACCCATGGAGGTGTCCTGGGATTCCAGAAACTTGTCGATGGCGTCCCGCAACTTGGCGTCGTCAACCAGCACCGCATCCGTGCTCAGGCCGGTATTGAACTTGATTTCGTCCAGCGCCTGAATATTGGTGGGGTCCGACACCGCAATGAACAGCCGGTTGCCCCGCTTGAACAGGGGCAGGGCGTGGTGCTTCCGGATCAGTTTCTCATCGACGACTTTTTCCGGAAGCATTTCTGGCAGAAATGCGGACAGGTCAAGAACCGACACTCCGAATTCCATCGCCGCCGAGAACGCAAGCCTCGAACTGTCCGCCAGCTGGTTCTGGGTCAGGTAGGTAACCAGCGGAATCCGGTTCTGGGAAGCCTGGATAAAGGCGTCTTTAGCCGTGTCCTCATCAAGCAGCCCATCGTCCACGAATCGCCGGGCCAGGCCGGTAAGCGTTACATTGCTGTTTTTGGTAGCCATAAAATGAGTAAGGAAGTCAGCCTAAGTGTCTGAATTGAAGGTTTTGCGCAATGCAGTGAGTTTAGATGGGTGGCGGGGGTTTGGAAAGGTTTGGCCATAGATTGACCTGATTTAAGCGGGGTTGAAGGGTGCAAGACTGATAAATTTTCCGAGCCCGTGTGACCAGATTTGTCACCCGCTGACGTTTGCGGTCAGGTTTTTTTTGATTCAAACGCTTGCGGTGATTGCCCTGAAATTCATAAGATAATGATAATATTAAGGTTTATAAATTTTTAATGAGTTGGCACGGGCAATGCTTTGGCTCATACAGGCTCAAACTGCCGGTCACGGATTAAAACTCCGCCGGGTCCGGGCCAGCGAAAATTGATTAACGTCAACCACTGAGGTTTAAACATGAAGAACATTCAGATTAATCACGCCCAGAAGGGCTTTACGCTTATCGAATTGATGATCGTTGTGGCGATTATTGGTATTTTGGCTGCGATTGCTATTCCGCAGTATCAGGATTATATCGCGCGATCGCAGATGACGCGTGTTGTGGGTGAATTGTCGTCCCTTAAAACTGCTGCCGAAACGTCCCTTATGCGGGGTGAGACGCCATCTGGCGCTGACGACCTTGGCTTCACCGAATCGAGCCTCCTGTCTGCAGACCCGACGACGAATTTGGATAGTACCAATCAATTTACAATTACTGGTATTCTCGGTGGAGACGCAAGCACCGCTGTTAACGGGGTTAAGGTAGTGCTGACCCGTACTCCTCAAGGTGCATGGAGTTGTGCTGTATCCGGAGATGATCCGGGTGGCTGGGACGATTCCTTCATCCCGACTGGTTGTGCCGACAGCTTGTAATGCGGGCTAGGTACATAGCAAGTTGATGTTTTGAAAGGGAGGCAACGCCTCCCTTTTCTTATTTGGTAAAACGAATAAAGGCTGAAAGCTATGGGCAGGGCGGGCATTTTCGCACTCTGGATCCTAGTCCTGATCTTTTCACTATTCTCATCGCTGCTACCGTTCTCCGTTGGTTTCAATGGGCAGAGGTGGTTATTGGTAGGCATGACAGCCTTGATCGTACTCTCATACTGCATGTCTAGGACTTTAGGGCTGAATTTTACGAAGATTGCAGTGCCCTCGCCGGATTTTGTCCATCTGAAGGTTGTTACCCTCTTACTAGTTTCTGCCCTGTTATCGGCTCTTGTTTCTTTTTTTTGGTCTCCAATGCCGCTCTATAGTGTGGTGCAGTTAATGTTGGATGCTTTTTATGTCCTGTCAATTGCGTCTCTTTCGGCGTTTATCAATTCTGTAGATTGTTGTTCTGTTGGACATAAAAAAATGGCCATGCAAACCTGGTTTCTTGATTCCGCGGTTTTGGCCATCTTCATTTATACGGTTTTGGGTGGCATGGGCGTTGTGTTCTGGTATTCATTGGGGATCGGCAGTTTTGTCGATTATCTGCCTTGGGGATTCTACAACATGCGTTTGTGGAGCCATTGTGCAACTTGGTTGTTACCGGTAGCCGCGACGGCCATTGCACTACGGTCTCCATTTTGGGGTAAGTGGTGTTCTGCTGCAGCACTTTCCGGACTGAGTTTTTGGTGGTTTCTGGTGCTTGGGTCATCGGCACGAGGGACAGTGTTGGCTGTCTTTTTATCGGGATTGCTGATCTGGATGGTTGCGCCATCGAATCTTACTCGTTTGTTGTTAGGCGCCCAGATCAAAGGCTTTTTGGGGGGAGCGGTCCTATGGGGTGTGCTTATTCAGTTGATTCCAGCTCTCCTTTTTTCTGACATAAAGGGAGGCGATTTAATCAGACTGGGTGACAGCGGGCGTGTTGACCTATGGCTAATGGCATTCGACATGAGCTTGATAAAATTCCCATTTGGGCTTGGTCCCTTATCGTACGCTAAGCTGTCCGGGGATCAGGTTTTCGCAAGCCCCCACGGCAGTATTTTATTGTGGGCCGCCGAGTATGGCTGGCTGACTGTCCTCTTGTTTGTAATTTGTGTTGCCAGTATTTTTCAACAGTTCTTTCGGACGATTCGTAAATTGACGAGTAGTCACGATAATAATTTGTTTCTTGTGGGATTGGGGTGGTCTCTAATTGCTGCCTTGGGGCACAGTCTTGTCTCCGGGGTTTTTTCCGCGCCGGCATCAATGTTAATCGGTTTGGTTTGCACGGCATTTTTTTTGGTGAGTTTGAATGATGCTCAAACATCACTCAACCATAAAGTGTTGAAAAGGTCGGGAAATACTTCTTGGCTAATTTTCGTTAAATGGACAGCACTGGCCGTCTGTGGCTGGGCCGTTGCTTTCCACTTATCATTTACCTACGAATTCTGGAAAGAGATGAAAGCGGATCTCCCTGTGTTTTTGGCCGAAGAACATCAACCACTTGGACCTCGTTTTTGGTTGCATGGGCAATTTCCCCGATGATCAGTAATCGCTACAAACTGGGCACCAGCCTCCTTTTTGCCTATATGCTTGTTCCGTTCGTGGGGGGCTTCATCCATGTCTGGCCGTTAAGTTCTGCCGCCATCGATGGACTGTCATATCTGATCGGCGGTTTAATGGCTGGAAGTTTCTTGGGGCGGGCCGGGGGCGCCGGATTTAGGCTTTCACCGGTCCTAGGGTTTTTACTCATACTGTTACTTAACGGGGTGATTTCCACTGCATGGAATGATTATGAGGTTCAAACCGGTTGGCGCTGGTATTTTATCGCCCTATGCTTCTCCGTTTTTATGGTTCTGGGTGCCGCTGATTATCTCAAGGATCAAGGACGGGAAGCTTATACTCGGGTTCTGATTCATGCGCTTTGGTGGGGCGCTCTGGTTTATTCCGTCGCAAGCCTGTTGCGTTACTATGGTTTCCTTCAGCTCGTGGCTCCTTGGATGGAAGCCTCTACTGGCCGCATGGGAGGCATGTGGGCTCAGCCCAATCTTACAACGACAACGGCATGGCTTGGCCTGTTATGCTCGATAACGCGCTTTAGTTGGCGCTTCAATCCTTACCTTTTAGTTGGTTCCGTCACGCTATTTGGTTGGGTGATTGCCTGTGCGGCATCTCGTATGTCGTGGCTATTTGCAATCGGCTTGCTTATTTTAATCGGTTTAAGTTGCTTGCCTTCTTTGCGAAATCATGGAATCACTCGAGAGCGAATAGTTCTTGCCATTAGTGTTATCGCTGTAGCTTTTCTCGTGTTGGTAGTACCCATAATTAATGAACCGCTCCGTCAATGGTTGGTGGAACTAGGTTTGCTGGATCAATCGTTCACCTATGCATTGGTGGATCGAAACTTGGCTGAAGATTCCGCCCGCTTGTCGGAGTTGACGAAGTTTTTGACTGCGATCCCCGATTTTTCTCCTTTAACCCTGCTGCTCGGGGTAGGGCCTGGTGGGTATGCCAACTTTTCTGCAACGGCCGAGTTGGGTATGCCGACGGAAAGCCTGATTCAGGGGACATGGCTGCATTCTCATAACGTTTTTACCATGGTATTTATTGAATTAGGGTTGATAGGGTCCATATTGATCCTAGGCCTTTCTTTGATCATAGGCTGGCGTTTATTGCGCCAACCTATAGACAAAACTAATTTTTTTCTTGCTGGGGCTTTAGGGCTCATTTTCATTCATAGTAATTTGGAATTTCCCCTCTGGCGTCCATGGTTTTTATTATTGTTCTGGTTGCTGGTTTTGCCGTTGTTTCCGGTTCGTGCTGCACATTCGAACATCAAAGTTCTGAAACCTGCAGTGGCCTTAGTAATTGGCACCATATCCGTGGCTTTGTTGGTTAACGTGGGTACACAATTCCAGACAATCGTACACGTAGCGAGTAAGCAGGCTCCTACAGAAGCTGATCATTTTGCTTTAAAAATCCTCAGCAACGATAGTCTGATGGGGCCTTATGCAACGCTGCGCCGTTACAGAGACTTTCCGCCTGAGATGACCAGTCTGGATTGGCAGTTAAAGGAAGTTAGGCGGCTCAAATTTTGGCAGCCAAGAGACTTGGTTATGGTAAGAGAGTTCTCATTGTTATTGCTCGCAGGAAATATTGATGAATCTTGCAACGCCGCTGAAAATACCGCTTTTCGTTTTCCTAATTCAGCGCCTATTATGTTTGAACATGCCGTCAAGGCCGATTTGGTGCCATTTTCCGTTGCACAAATCGCAACGTGCATAGAAAGAGGGCTTTTGCCATGGAATGAAACAATAGAGTCAATTAGTGAACAAAATTCGCGATACCTAGACGGGGTTGATAATTAAGCATGCACCGATTATAGGGGGTGGTTACAGCCCAGAAACACCCCAATGACAGGGGCGCGTTATTGGAGATGTATCGGGTGCTACAGAAGATTGATTTTCAGGCGCCGGATGAATTGAAGGCGGTTTTTCCATCACTGGACAACTTTAAGTATAAGGACAAATGGTGGGTTTTGGATTTTGGCGGAAATAATATCCGTGTCTTGGCGTTTATCCAGTTTGTAAATAAACGCATGCCGCAGACCCCAAGACATTTCACTCGACCAAATGCATTGGGGTCAGACCCCGAATTTGGCGTTCATGCGCTCTTTGAACTGCGCGCTTCCCAGCGGTTTACCCGCAATCGCGGTGTATCGAATAAGGTCATTGATACCCTCAGGCGCCGAGTTGGCGACGAACCCCCGGTAACTCTCCGGTCGTCTGTCTGGGTCCGGCTGAAAACTCAGGTAGCATTCATGGGGCGTATGGAATCTCGACCTCATTCCGTATCCATGGCATCGATAACTGGACCACTGGTAATCGCCGGCATAGGCCACAATGCCAGCCTTTACCGGGTTCAGCTCGATGTAGCGCTGGCATTCCAGAAAGTAGCTTTCGGTATCGACCAGGCAGGATTTGAACCGGCCCTCCCACACAGTGCCGGTCCGTTCATACTTGTGGTTGAAGTACTGCGCATAGCGCTGACCCAGCGCTTTCATAAACGCAGACAACGATTGGTCGGTCCGGGGTGTCACCAGTAAGTGAGTGTGGTTATCCATGATGACCCAGGCATGAATTTCCACCTCATGCTCTTTGTAATAGCGGGACAAAAAAGCCAGGTAGGCGGCCTTGTCTTCGAAATCCTTGAAACACGTCTGCCGGTTATTTCCCCGCTGTATAATATGCTGGGGCATCCCGGCCGGACAAATCCTTTGTCGACGGGGCATATCACATTCCTTGTGAATTGGTTTTTAGCTACGATAATTTGCCGCACCAGACCAGCAAATTCAAGCTGGGGTCTGACCCCAATGCATTCAGGTCGGCCAAATGCACTGGGGTCAGACCCCAAAATCAGGAATTATTCTATGCAATACAGTTCGATTCTCCCGGACGTTATTCAGATCGCGGACGCGGCCAGCCAGAAGGTTCTGGAAATTTACATGACGGACTTCAAGGTGGATTACAAAGCCGACGAATCGCCCATCACGGCTGCGGATCTGGCGAGCCACCGGATTATCGTTGACGGCCTGCGTACGCTGACGCGGGATATTCCCGTGCTTTCTGAAGAGGGCGTTTCGATCCCCTGGGAGGAGCGTAAGCACTGGCGGCGGTTCTGGTTGATTGACCCGATTGATGGCACCAAAGAATTCACCCAGCGCACGGGCGAATTCACGGTCAATATCGCGCTTATTGAGGACGGCGTTCCGATTCTTGGCGTGGTCACCGCCCCCGCGCTCAAGGAGGCCTACTGGGGTATCAAAGGGGAGGGCGCCTATAAGCGGGATCGCACCGGTCACGAGCGGCGGATTTCGGTTGCCGAGCCCAGGGACACCGTGCGTGTGGTCGCCAGTAAAAGCCACCTGAACGATGAGACCAGAGCCTTCATCAATAAATTTGAGTCCCACGAACTGGTGCAGGCGGGCAGCTCGCTGAAATTCTGCCGAATCGCCGAGGGCCAGGCGGATATTTACCCAAGACTGGGACCAACCTGCGAATGGGACACCGGGGCAGCCCACGCAGTGCTATCAGCGGCGGGCGGTAAAGTGGAAACCCTTGAGGGGCGGGCTCTGGTTTATGGAAAAGAAGACGTGTTGAACCCGTTTTTTGTGGCTTCCGCCAACGGGCATGGGGTCTGACTGATACGGGGTCAGACCCCATGCCCGTTGCCTTTGAAAAAAGCAAATAGCCCAACCAGATGGTATGCTAGTGATGCGATCAACGCTCAGAGGCAGCATTATGTACGCAATAGAATTTGAAGCCGACATCCAGAACGGCATGGTAAAGATCCCGGAAATGTACCGCGAGCTGGACAACGCGCACGCCAAGATAGTTCTGATGGTGAACGATGAACGGCTTCATACATCACGCGAAACCGAGCTGGATTTTACCGACACAGACATAAAAGCGTTTTCAGGGAGGGATGCGTTGGACATTCAAAGGACGATGAGAGATGAGTGGTAAATATCTGCTGGACACAAATGCACTCATTTATGCGTTCAACCGCAAACTCAAATTGCCCAAGGCGGAATACGCGGTATCAGTAATTACCAGAATGGAGCTGCTGTCCTGGCCACAATTGTCACAGGAAGACGAGCGACAACTTAGGTCTGCCTTGTTGGCCACCACTGTCTTGCAATTGAGCTCGAGCATCCAGGAAAGTGCCATCAAGGTTCGAAGGGCTACGCCACTGAAACTTCCAGACAGCATCATCTCTGCAACGGCGATAGACGGCGGGTACGTGCTTGTTACTGATGATGAGAAGCTCACAATCCATCATATTGGCGAAGTAATAAGTCTGGAAAAGTTAGTGAAGGCGTAGCAGCATAGAAATGCAATGGGGTCAGACCCCCGTGGGGGTTACATCGCTTAGTCCAGCAGTTATAATTATTAGGGCTCAGGATGAGTCAGAAGGCTAAACGATCACGATCTTCAAGGACCGAAGATATGCCCGAGGCAAGTGGACTGCAGTTCACCGCCACCATTGGCGGACTCCCCAGATATTTTTTCACCGTTGTCGGTTTCGAGCTGACCGAAAGTCTGTCGAGCCTGTTTCATGGCCGTCTGGACCTGGCCAGCACCTTGGCTGACATTGCCGCCTCCGATCTGCTTGAGCGACCCGTGGACCTGGTGGTCTGGCAACACGGTCAGCCCCTGCGCCGCTTTACCGGCGTGGTGAACGAATTCGCCCGGGGCGACACCGGCCACCGCCGCACCCGCTATGAAGTCATCATCCAGCCGCCCTTATGGCGCCTGGGCCTGATGCACAACAGCCGCATTTTCCAGACCCGCAGCACCGACGCCATTGTGCGCACCCTGCTGGAAGAGCGGGGCATTATCGACACTCGCTTTGATCTGAAACGCACCCCCGAAGAACGGGAATACTGCGTCCAGCACCGGGAAACCGACCTGTCACTTCTGGAAAGACTGGCGGCCGAGGAAGGCTGGCATTACCGTTATCACCACGGTGATGTAAACGGCGAAGACCAACCGGCCCTGATCATCGCCGACCATCACGGCGACGCCCCCAGACTGGGCGAAGCCCAATACAACGCCAAAGCCGGCGGCAGCACCCGACAACCTGCTATCTTCCGTTTCAGCTATCAGGAACGGGTAAGAGCGGCCTCCGTGGCCATGAAGGACTACACCTTCAAAAATCCCGCTTACGCCCTGATGCACGAACACCAGGCCGACAAGCTCGAATCCCAGCGGGAAGACTACCAACACTACGACTACCCCGGCCGCTTCAAAACCGACGCCAGTGGCCAGCCCTTTACTGAATCCAGACTGG